>JADEYI010000694.1_pt1 | contig 38969 bp, 26 predicted proteins | sample 8542331 | NCBI WGS metagenome assembly JADEYI01 (sample SAMN16510988, study PRJNA670497) | mine drainage metagenome | isolation source: biofilm near Copperflume 1 | place: Germany: Marsberg coppermine Kilianstollen | collected 2018-02 | reverse complement strand
GACCGAACTGCCTGGGCGTTATGCGCCCACCCTCGGGCCTGAATGCCACCTTCGCTAGCGGCATAGCCCTCGCAGGCTCGGTCGGGTTCATCAGCCAGAGCGGGGCGCTGCTCACCGCTGTGCTCGACTGGAGCAGGCGTGAGAACGTGGGCTTCTCGGCGTTCGCATCGCTTGGCTCCATGCTGGACGTGGGCTGGGGCGACCTCATCTATTACCTGGGCGACGATCCCCATACCCGCTCAATCGTCATATACATGGAGACGATAGGGGATGCGCGCTCGTTCCTCTCGGCTGCCAGGGAGGTGGCGCTCACCAAGCCCATAATCGTGATCAAGCCGGGCCGTACCGCGCAAGGCAGCCATGCCGCGGCTTCGCACACCGGCTCGCTCACAGGGTCCGACGAGGTGCTCGCGGCTGCGTTCAGCCGAGTTGGTGTGCTGCGCGTCGATTCGATAGCCGAACTCTTCTACATGTCCGAGGTGCTGGGAAAGCAGCCCCTTCCCAAAGGACCGCGCCTCACCATCGTCACCAACGCGGGCGGGCCTGGCGTGCTGGCTACCGACGCGCTCATCACAGGCGGAGGAGAGCTTGCCCAACTCTCTACCGAGACGATGGCGGCGCTCGACGGCATACTCCCCGCTGCGTGGAGCCATAACAACCCTGTGGACATCCTGGGCGACGCCTCTCCCCAGCGCTACGCCGAGGCGCTCTCCATCGTCGCGCAGAATCCTGACAGCGATGGCCTGATGGTGATTCTTACTCCGCAGGCTATGACCGACCCGACAATCACGGCGGAGCAGCTACGCCCATACGCAAAGGTGGCCGGCAAACCCGTGCTTGCAAGCTGGATGGGAGGGGAGGAGATCGAGCCGGGAGAGGAGATCCTGCGCAGCGCCGGCATCCCTAACTTCCCATACCCTGATACGGCGGCGCGCATGTTCAACTACATGTGGCGCTACAACTACAACCTGCGCACCCTCTACGAGAGCCCCATGCTTCCTGCCGATGAGGGCAGCGCCTTGAACCGCGAGCAGGCACGGCAGATTATCGAGGCCGCCAGGCACGAGGGTCGAACCATCCTGACCGAATTCGAGTCGAAACAGCTGCTTGAGGCGTACGGAATACCCGTGGTAGCAACACGCATCGCCGCCAGCGAGGACGAAGCGGTCAAGTGCGCGGCGGCTATTAGTTACCCGGTGGTGCTCAAGCTCTACTCTCGCACGATCACCCACAAAACTGACGTGGGCGGGGTGCAGCTCAACCTCAGCGATGAAGCGGAGGTGCGGGCCGCCTATCGCGCCATCGAGCAATCGGTAGGTGAGCGCGCAGGCCAGGGACACTTCGAGGGTGTGACGGTACAGCCGATGATACAGTGGACCGGCTACGAGTTGATAATCGGGTCGAGTATCGACCCTCAGTTCGGGCCGGTGCTACTGTTCGGCATGGGTGGACAGCTTGTGGAGGTCTTCAAAGACCGGGCGCTGGCGCTCCCACCGCTCAACTCAACCCTGGCGCTCCGGTTGATGGAGCGTACGCGGATATTCAGGGCGCTGCAAGGGGTGCGCGGGCGCAGGCCGGTCGACATCGAAGGTTTGCAGCGTCTGCTGGTGCGCTTCAGCCAACTGGTGGTCGAGCAGCGACTGATCAAAGAGATCGATATCAATCCGCTGCTTGCGTCGCCTGACCGACTGATCGCGCTGGATGCGAGGGTGGTGCTGTACGGGCGGGGTACGAGCGAGGACGATGTGCCCCCGCTTGCCATCCGCCCCTACCCGCTGAAGTACGTCGAGACTTGGACTGCGAAGGACGGTACTCCCCTCACCATCAGGCCCATCCGCCCGGAGGACGAGCCGCTGATCGTGAAGTTCCACGAGAAACTCTCGGAGCAAACTGTTTACAGGCGCTATTTCGAACACTTGCACCTGTCGGACCGCGTCAGGCACGAGCGGCTGACCCGTATCTGCTTCAACGACTACGACCGCGAGATCGCCCTGGTGGCTGAGCATGCAGACTCTGCGACAGGTGAGCGCCAGATAGCGGGCGTGGCGCGCCTCAGCAAGTCGCGCACGGCCAACGATGCGGAGTTTGCGGTGCTGGTGGCCGACGAGTACCAGCGGCGCGGTATCGGCACCGAGCTTCTGCGCAGACTTGTGCAAATCGGCCGGGACGAGAAATTGCAGCACATCACAGGCGAGATCCTGCGCGACAACTACGGCATGATACGAGCCGGCCGGAACGTCGGCTTCGAGATCCGCAGTAGGAAGGTGGCGGCGAAGGAGCCGGAGGGGACCGAGGGAACTTTGGCGGCCTATATCAACCTGGGCGGCGGACAGGGCCACTCCTGAGAGGCTACTATATCCATGACGGCACATCGCCTCGGTCACTTTGATCACATGGGCAACCGAATTGAGGATCTACTATGACTAAAGCCACCATAACCAGGGGCAAGCTGGCGGGGATAAATGCGTGCGCCAACGAGAAGGGTGTGATTGCAGCGGCAGCTATTGACCAGCGCGGCTCGCTCAGGAAGGCAATCGCCAAAGCCCGAGGCGAAGGAGGCATCGCCACGGCTGAAGACCTCGCGACGTTCAAGGGAGCCGTGACTAGGGTGCTCACGAAGCACGCCACCGCCGTGCTGCTCGACCCGGAGTTTGGGCTTGAGGCTATGAAAGAGCGCGCACCCGGCACCGGTGTGCTGCTTGCATACGAGGAGACGGGCTACGACGCAACCGTCAAAGGCCGACTTCCCGACCTGCTACCCGATTGGAGTGTGCGTCGCCTGGCCGAACAGGGAGCTGACGTAATCAAGATCCTCCTCTATTACAACCCTGCGGACGAAGCCGAGATCAACACGAGAAAGCACGCCTTCATCGAGCGAGTGGGCGCGGAGTGCGCAGCGCTGGACATCCCGTTCTTCCTGGAGCCGCTTGTTTATGACGACAACGTTGGCGATGAGAAAGGCTTTGAGTTCGCCCAGGTCAAGCCGAAGTATGTGACCCTTACGATGGAGGAATTCTCCAGGCCGCGCTACGGTGTCGACGTACTTAAAGTCGAGGTACCGGTAAACATGACATTCGTAGAGGGCACACGCGCCTACGGCGGGCAAACGGCCTACACGCGGCATGAGGCGCTCGGATTGTTCCGCGAGGCAGCGGCGGCGGCTACCAAGCCCTTCATATACCTGAGCGCAGGGGTAACCGACGAGATATTCCGCGAAACGTTGGAGCTTGCAGCCGAAGCCCATACGCCCTTTTCGGGCGTGCTGTGCGGGCGAGCGACCTGGCAGGACGCAATCCCGGTCTACGCGAAAGAAGGTGCGGGTGCGCTAGAGGCCTGGCTGGAGGATCGCGGGGTCAAGAACATCGAAGCGCTGAACCAGGTGCTCGCCAGAGGAGCACAGCCCTGGTGGACAATCTACGGTGGGATGGAGAATATCGAAGTAGTGACCTAAACCTGTCATACCCCTCGCAGGCCTCATCCATGTGTTCTGTCTTACTCCCTCTCCACTTGCCATGTAGAACTTACCCCTCAACGGGCAGCTCACCGTTCCTGTGCACGCGTAGCCCCCGGGCGTGGCTCACTGTCGCGCCGCTGACGCAATCTCACCCACCAGATCTCTCCTCTATCTAAGGCAAACCCCACACCGGTTATGGGTGGCATAGATATTGCGGCGGATTGAGCAGAGCGCGGTATGGGTAACGAGGGGAGGCGACGAGCATGGCGAGAAAGGAAGACCGGGCCACCGGTTCGACATCGAGCACCACGGAGGCCGCCGCTGATGCGTCCGTCGGTCGCGTGCTGGCCGGACAGGACGGGATCAGGGAGTGGCAGGAAGACGCTTATCGTACAATCCACCAGCACCCGGAGCTATCCAACCAGGAGATGCACACGGCGGCCAAGGCAGCAGATACGCTGCTCAAGGCCGGGTATGAGGTGCATGACAAGGTCGGCACCACCGGCGTCGTCGGGATCCTGCGCAACGGCGACGGCCCCACCGTGCTCATGCGCGCCGACATGGACGCGCTGCCGATGAAGGAGGAGACGGGTCTTCAGTACGCCAGCACCGACAGTCAGACCGATAGCTCGGGACAGGACGTGCCGGTCGCACACTCCTGCGGACACGACGTGCACGTTGCGAGTCTGATGGGCGCCGCCCGCTTGCTCGCCGCGAACCGATCGGCGTGGCACGGCACCTTCATTCCCCTCTTCCAACCGGCCGAGGAGGTTGGCACTGGTGCTGAGGAAATGGTCAAAGGCGGCCTCGCCAGGCTGATCCCCAAGCCCGACGTCGCCCTGGCCCAGCACGTCCTGGCCTACCCATCGGGCACAGTCGGCACCCACGTCGGCCCGTTTCTTTCGACCGCCGCCAGCTTGCGCGTCACGGTTCATGGGCGCGGCAGCCACGGCTCGATGCCCCAGCTCTCCATCGACCCCGTCGTGCTGGCCTCGATGATCGTCGTGCGCCTACAGGCGATCGTTGCGCGGGAGGTGGCCCCGGACGACTTCGCCGTACTCACTGTCGGTCAGGTCGCCGCCGGGACGAAGAGCAACATCATCCCCGACCACGCCGTCATCGAGCTCAACATTCGCGCTTACAGCGACAGCATGCGCACCATGCTGATCGGCGCGATCAAGCGCGTCGTCAAGGGCGAGTGCGCGGCTTCCGGCTCGCCGAAAGACCCCGAGTTCGAGCTCTACGACGAGTATCCGCTGACCTCCAACAATCCCGAGGTCACGGCAAAGGTTGCGGCGGCCTTCAAGGACTACTTTGGCGACCGGGCGTTCACGGCCCCCCGTCAGTCGGCGAGTGAGGACTTCAGCCGGATCCCGGATGCACTCGGGGTTCCGTACACCTATTGGGCGCTGGGCGGCATCGATGCCAAGAAGTGGCACAAGGCAGAGGCTGCTGGGCGGATCGCCAGCGACATTCCGGCCAATCACTCGCCGAAGTTTGCCCCGGTCATCGAGCCGACCTTGCAGACGGGAACCGCAGCCATCGTGGTTGCCGCCCTAGCGTGGCTAGCGCCCTCGGCCGAACCCCCAAAGGTGCGTCCATGAGGCGGCCACAGAATCGAGGGACCGAGCCGGAATGCACAGCCGCATTCCGGCAACGGGAGATTGGCCGGTGACGACGTCGACGAGTGCAGCGAACGCGACGAACGCGACGAACGCGAGCCACATCGGTAACGATCGACTCCTCTTCGGGATGATTCTCGGCGTGCTGGCCTTCTGGCTGTTTGCCCAGACGACCCTGAACATCGCACCAATTATGGCGTCGGATCTGGGGCTCGCGATGAACGTGATGAACATCGCCGTGTCGATCACGGCCCTGTTCTCGGGCATCTTCATCGTCGTCCTTGGCGGTCTCGCCGATCGCATTGGCCGGGTGAAGGTCGTGCAGTGGGGCTTCCTCCTCAGCATCATCGGCTCGCTCCTGGTCGGCCTGGCGCCGTCGGGCGCGCTGGCGGCACCCACCTTGATGCTGGGCCGCATCTGCCAGGGGCTGTCGGGCGCGTGCATCATGCCGGCGAGTCTGGCACTGGTGAAAGCCTATTGGGTCGGGGCCGGCCGCCAGCGCGCGGTCAGCCTATGGTCTATGGGGTCATGGGGAGGCGCGGGCTTTGCCGCGCTCTTCGGTGGCCTGGTGGCGGAAAACGTCGGCTGGCGCTGGATCTTCTTCGCGTCCGCGGCGGTGTCGCTGGTTGGTATGCTGCTGGTGCGCGGCACCCCCGAGAGCAGGGCCGAAGCTAAGCCTGGCTACCGGTTCGACACCGCCGGTGTTCTGACCTTCATGATCGCCATGGTCGCGCTGCAGATTTTCGTGACGCAGGGGGCGAAGCTCGGCTGGACGAGCGCCGCAACCCTGGCCCTGTTGGCGGTGAGCATCGTGTTCGGCGTCCTCTTCGTCCGCACGGAAGCCCATAATGCCAACGCCTTCGTAGACTTCCGACTCTTCAGGAATCGGACCTACACCGGGGCGACGCTCTCAAACCTGCTCCTCAACGCCGTCGCGGGCATCCTCATCGTGGCCATGACATTGGTGCAGGTCGGAGGTGGGATGAGCGCGCAGGGGGCCGGGCTGCTCACACTGGGGTACGCTATCGCCATCGTCGCGTTCATCCGCGTTGGTGAGAAGCTGTTGCAGCGCTTCGGCCCGCGCAAGCCCATGATCTGGGGAACGCTGATCGTGGGAGCGTCGATCCTGCTGCTGATGCCGACCTACGTCCTGCTCGGTACCTACAAGATCCTGGCTATCGTGGCCTTCACGCTCTTTGGCATCGGGCTCGCATTCTACGCCACTCCGTCCACGGACGCGGCGATCTCGAACCTGCCGGATGACCAGGCCGGGTCCGGATCGGGCATCTACAAAATGGCCTCATCGCTTGGCGCGTCCTTCGGCGTGGCCATCTCGGCCGTGATCTTCACGGCGCTCAGCGGTGACAACGCGCCGGCGGATTGGATTGCGGGTGTGGTCACCTTTGCCGGGCGGCAGGACAACCTCGCGATACGCGCAGCGGCACTGTTCGCCTTTGGCGCAAATCTCCTGATGATCGTGGCGGCGATCGTCGCCATCCTGCTGACGGTGCCAAAGAGCAGACTGCATGAGGAGACGCGCTAATAGAAGCCTGGCACGTGCTGGACCGGAGACATGGCATGACCTCGCCGGCCCTGCGGGCCTCACGGTCGGCCTGAGAGCACCATGGGAACGCTCGTCCTAGCACTCGACCTCTTCGGCACCTTCGTGTTCGCGCTCAGCGGCGGCATGACGGGCGTCCGCCATCGCCTCGACGTGTTCGGGGTGCTTGTGCTGTCCTTCGCCGCCGGCAACGCCGGTGGGATCACCCGCGACCTGCTGATCGGGGCGGTACCCCCGGGCGCGATCGCCGATTGGCGCTATATCGGGGTGTCTCTCCTGGCTGGCCTGGCGGCGTTCCTATGGCATTCAACGGTCGGGCGGTGGAAGAGTCCTGTGTTGGTCTTCGACGCGGCCGGGCTGGGGCTGTTCGCGGTCTCCGGCGCGCTCAAGGCCCTCACCTTCGGACTCAACCCTGTCCCCGCCGTGCTGCTGGGGATGCTCACCGGGATCGGAGGGGGCATGTTGCGCGACGTCCTCGTGGCTGAGATCCCGACCGTACTGCGCGCCGAGTTGTATGCGGTCGCCGCGCTGGCCGGCGCGGCCGTCGCTGTTGGCGGCGAGCTGCTGCGGCTCCCATCCACCCCACTGGCGATCGCCGGCGCGGTCCTCTGTTTCGGGCTGCGCCTCCTGGCCATCCGGCGTGGCTGGGGGCTGCCGGTCGCCCCAGTGCCCGGGGCGGAGACCGATCATGAGAAGAAGGAGTCCTCCACGAGATGAGATGGGTAGGTCATGACGGATGATGGCGCAAGGAAGCTCTGAGATGAAGGTGCTAGTTCTGGTGTGCGGCAAGGTCTTCGACGGCGTCTCCGATACCCTCGCCGGTCCGGCAGAGATCCTCGTCCAGGACAACCGAATTGCGGAGATCGCGCGGTCGGTGGAGCGGCCGCCCGGAGCATGGGTGCTCGACCTTTCCGACCGGACTGTGAGTCCCCGCTTCATCGACACCCATGTCCACCTCACCATGGACGCCGCGAACCTCGCGCTGCAAACGCTCCAATCCTCCTCGTCAAAGGCGCTCAAAGGACTGAGCCTCGCCCGCGAATACATGCAGTACGGGTTCACGCTATGCTTCGATGCGCTGGACGCTGCCGGTCTCAGCGATTGCCGATGATCTCGGAAGCATCAGGGCGCTGGTGCGGCGCGGGCACAACTTCGGCAGCGACTGCATCGAGACCACCAATACCAGCGGCTACTTCAGCCCGGCGAGGGCCCGGCGCGGCTCACGTGGTTAGACGACGGGATGCACGCCCTGACCTCTATCGCCCGCCTGCTCGGTCTGCCGACCGCGGTGCACACAGGTGCTGCCGAGGGGTGTCGCGTACCCCTTAATTCACGAACGGGGGGCAGGAGGTGTGCCGGGCGTCTGGGGTGGTTGATGCAGACCGCGCAGGCGAAAGGAAAGAAAGTTGAGCAGAAGGCAGAAGGCGAGAGAGTAGCCGCCGTTAAGCCACACTAGGCTGAGAGCACTCGCCCCGGGGAAGATGTAGAGTACAAGACCGAAGAGAACCGAAGAGAATGGAGGTGATACCGGTGATAATCATTACCCATTCGTTCTCGATTATCTGCTCGGCAAGGAACGCATCTGCATCTGCCACCCCTTCCGGCTACAAAACCAGCGGGCGTGCCGCGGCACGCAGACTACGGTCACGCTAAGCGCGAGCGCAGGGTGCTTTGCAATGTGCTGACAACCGGCTCATCAAACTTCAGGTTGGCCGGCAACTGCAGCAAGCCATGTAAAGGTACAGTCGCACGCCTACCCTTGTTCGTGCCTGTTGCCAGCGTGCCTGCTGGCTAGCCGGTGGGACCCACTAGCTTCCAGCCGCTCTGCCATGACCACTGATGGGTCTTGTTCAAATATATGTTGAGCGTGCCCATCCCCTCTAGAGCACGCGCCATTGCCAGTGGGCCCGCACCGATAGGGCGATAATTTAGCGAGCTCACGGACTCCAGCACTTGCTCTTTGGCTGCATCGTCGTCACAAGCCACAAAGCCGTCAAGTTGAACACCCTCAACCTCAGCTACGGCCTGGTTCGATGCGAAAACTGTGTTGAAAGCCTTGACAACCCTGGCCTTTGGCGCCATTTCCTGGATGAGCTCGGCGTTGGACGGTGCTCTGTCACTTGGCGCCCCCATTACCAGTACCATTACCACCACCAGGACCACTGGACGCTAGCCGACTATATGCTCGTGGCGCGGTAATTTGCCGGCAGTAGTGGACTCAAGGTTGCCATCTCGACTTGCAACCTCCCGGTGGAGCCTTTCTATTGCGAAGATCAGCACCTCGGTTCTGGTGGCACCAAGCCACTTTGTGAGGTCCTCAAGCTGTCGGTTTGTTTCGTCTGTAATCCCCAGTGATACCCGTCTTTTCATAATATCCCTCCCGCTGATCATATGCTGTCTAGAACTCTAGCACCAGCAGGATGCATACCTACCGAGCAAGTACCGCTGAAGTTCTAGGCTGGGCGCCTCGCGTTCCGTGCGGCGAACTGCGAAACGGCCGTGGTGGTGCCCTGGTAATGCGTTGGTGAGCCGTTTGGCGCGCCGTTATGAAGCAGGCGCCGGGTCAGGCAGTGCTCTTCGCACCTGGACGAGACGCAGGTCGAGCCCGCGCAGCGTCTGGGCGTTGATGGCAACGCCAATTGTGCTGAGAGACATGAGGAGCGCCCCAACGGCTGCGGGCATGACGATGCCGAAGGGAGCAAGCACCCCGGCGGCCAAGGGCAGCGCAATCACGTTGTAGCCCACCGCCCACACCAGGTTCTGCACCATCTTTCGGTAACTGGCGCGGCTGAGGGTTATGATCCTCGCAACGTCGCGTGGGTCGTTACGCACCAGCACTATGCCCGCCGAAGCTCGCGCCACATCCGTGCCCGCGCCAATGGCGATTCCCACGTCTGCCTGGGCCAGCGCAGGCGCATCGTTCACTCCGTCGCCCACCATGGCCACCTGCGATCCTCCCTGTTGTAGCCCCTTGATCCTGGCGCTCTTGTCTTCGGGGAGCACGCCGGCAAAGTACTCGTCCACGTCTAGCTCTGCCGCTACCCACTTCGCTACCTGCTCCGAATCGCCTGTAAGTATGACCACCCTTGTCCCCTGGTTCTTCAGAGCTTGAACCGCCTCTCGGCTTTCGGGTCGGATTATGTCCGCGAGTGCGAAAGTTGCAAGCACATGCCGATCTGCGATCAGGTAAACGACTGTTTGGCCGCGGTCTCCCCAGGTCCGTACCTGCTCAGACATGGCAGGAGGCACCTGCATGTCTTGCTGCTGGAGCAGTCGTGGACCACCAACCTGCAGCGTGCGATTGCCGACTCGTGCCTGCACCCCCCGCCCGGGCAGCGCGATGAAGTCATGGGCCTGGGGTAATAGAGATGGTGCGGGTTGGTGTACGTGCCAGAGCCCCTCTGCTTGTACTGACGTTGCCGGTTGTCTTGCTGGTTGTCCATCTTGCTGCGCGATCGCAGCACTTACTAACGCCCTTGCGATGTAGTGCTCGCTGTCTCCTTCTACAGCGGCAGCGAGAGCAAGGGCTTTCTCCCCGGTAATTCGCTCCGCCGTTTGTATACCCACCAGACCGTGCGCACCCTCGGTCAGTGTGCCCGTCTTGTCGAACACCACGACATTGAGGCTCCTTGCCTTCTCAAGCGCGAGGCGGTCGCGCACCAGGATGCCGTTGTGCGCCGACAGGCTCGTGGTTATAGCGACTACCAGAGGGATAGCCAGGCCGAGCGCGTGGGGGCACGCCACAACAAGCGTGGTGACTACCCGTTCGAGCGTGAAGTCCCCGAAGCCCACGGCTACAGTCCAGCCGATGAGGGCCAGCAGGGCCATTGCAACCGCTACGATGGTGAGCCAGCGGGCCGCACGGTCCGCCAGGGCCTGTGTGCGCGTACGACTTGTCTGCGCCTCCTGCACCAGCCTCATAATCCCAGCCAGCATGGTACTCTCCCCGGTCCTGCTTATGCGCACCCGTAGCGACCCGCTGCCGTTTACAGTACCCGCGATCACCTCGCTGCCAGGCGCTTTGTCGACGGGACGCGACTCGCCTGTCACCATACTCTCGTTGAGCTGGCTGTTCCCTCCTTCTACGGTGCCATCGGCAGGCACCTGCCCGCCCGGCCGTATGAGCACCAGATCCCCTTCTCTGAGAGTGCTCACCGGTACCCGTTCTGTGCGCTCGGTGCCTGCGTCTGTGCCTGCGTCCGAGTGGTGGCCTTCGTGGTCCGGTGGGCTGCCCTCCATGCCAACGCCTGTGCTGCCCGGGCCGACTGCGCTGTCGCCCACGATGCGCTCGGCTGTGTCAGGCAGCAGCTTTGCCAGTTCGTTGAGGGCGCTTTGAGCACTGCCCACGGCTCGCATCTCCATCCAATGTCCGAGCAGCATGATCGTGACGAGGGTGGCAAGCTCCCAGTACAGCGGCATCCCCTGCACAAGGCCAAGAGTAGTCACAATGCTGTAGCCGTAGGCGGTAGTGATGGCGAGCGCTACCAGGGTCATCATGCCCGGCATGCGGTTGAGTAGCTCTGCCACGGCGCCTGAGAGGAAAACCCACCCGCCGTACCAGTAAATGACGCTGCCGAGCACCAGGCTGAGATATTCCGACCCTGGGAAGGTCGGTGCGGTATAGCCGAGCAGCCCCTCGAGCAGATCAGAGTAGAGAAGTACCGGAACGGTGAGAGCAAGCGACACCCAGAAAGGCCGCTTGAACATCTCCTCCGAGTGCGCGGCGTGGGTTGAATGATTAGCATGTCCGGTTCCAGTGTGTACTGAGTGTTTGGAGTGAGCGCCGTGAACACCATGTGCTGTATGTTCCCCATGCGTGGAGCGATCGCCAGGCATGGGGCCAGCGCCTGGAAGCATGAGATCGCCTGGTTGCCCTGTATGCCGTGTACGTCCTGCATGCTCCCGAGGCGACCCATGCAAAGAGGCATCGTGATGAGCGACATCTGGTTGGTGCTGTCCGCTGGCACCGTCGGGGCCACTATGATCTTTATGACCGTTATGGCGGTTATGAGGTCTATGAGTATTGTTATTGCTATGGTTCATAGGGGTGAGGGGCAGCCGTCTAATCTTGTCACGCAGATCCGTGCCGCCAGTCCAGCTTGGCTGGTATGGTATTCACCCTCATGCTATATTGTGGGCGCTGTCACCGCCAGTCACATCGTAGGTCGCCCCCGACACCATTCGAGCCGCATCGGAGGCGAGGAAGACCACCACTGGTGCTACATCCTCGGGATCGATCCATGGCACCCCGAGTGGACTCTTGGCGACAAGAATGGTGCGTGCCTTTTCTTCGTCTGCCTGAGGATACCCTTCCGGCGCCTGGCCTGCTTCCTGCAGCGCTTGCGCATAACGCTCCTCATGCCTGGTCAGCGCCGTGTCAATCAGACCGGGGATGAGGGCGTTCACGGTAATGCCGTAGGTCGCGAGCTCCAGGGCCGCCGACTTCATCAGGCCGATAATCCCCCATTTGGAGGCCGAGTAGGCGGATCCGTTCTTCATGCCATGCCTGCCCTGGGTCGAGGAGGTCACGATGATGCGCCCACCCCCACGCTTCACCAGATAGGGTGCGAAAGCGCGGATCGTGTTAGCAGTTCCGGTGAGGTTGTTTTCTATCTGCACCCGCCAGTGCTCATCATCCATTTCGAGTAGCGGCTTGAAAGCTTGGATGCCGGCGTTAGCGAACAAAATGTCAATACCGCCAAACGCCTCCTCCGCTCGCGCAGCCACTATGCGCAGCGCCCTCATATCGCGCTGGTCGAGGACGAAGCTGAGCCAGCGGACACCCGCTGCTTCAACCAGCCTTCCAGTCTCGTCAAGGTCCTCTTTGCTCGCCGGTGCGACACCCGAAGGCGGATACACCGGCGAGCAAATGTCAATGCCGACGATGTCGGCGCCGTTGCGGGCGAACGCGACAGCCGTGACCCGGCCGATTCCTCGGGCGGCGCCGGTGACAATGGCTACCTTTCCATGCAATGACCTCCGTAGCGGCCCTTGAGTTGGCCGCAGTTCTGCTGAAATTGCTTCGCTCATGATTATCCCTCCATGTGGTGTCCGGAAATCCTGGGAGCCGTCACGACGACCCAACAGTGATCATGAATGGGAGCACAGGGGCGTAGATCAGCGCATGAATCATAAATAAGAAGAAGCCCGTCCAGGTCGCCGTCCACGTCTGGGACGGGCGGACCCGAGATTGTGGTTGGGCAACTTTGGCGACCTAGGGTACGAGATCGGAGCACGAGTTTCTGCTTGATGAAAAGTGTCTCATGCCCCTTCTTGGAGCAGGATCTCGGTGTCGACATTGATGTAAACATCCCTCCCGTATTTGCTGCCGCCGGTTTCTTGTTCAAGATCTGCCAGCAGGCCAAAGTCCCTGCGGCTGACCTGTACGTGGGCCCGGATCCCTGCACGCACATTGCCTTTTGAATCGAGAATAACTCCGGTGATAGCCACTGTGAGAGAAACGGGGAGAGTAACATCTCGGACGGTCAGTTCCCCCTGGACCGTCCAATTTCCATCTAACTCAGGAATGACAGCGGTACTGTGGAAGGTCATGATTGGGAACTTCTCTACGTCGAAGAAGCGTGGGCCGCGCAGGTCCTCGTCCCTTTTTGCATTGTGCGTGCTTACGCTTGCCGTTTCGATGCTGATTGTGAGAGAGGATAAGGTCGGATCCTCAGCGATGGTGACCTCTCCTGTTGTTCTGTCGAAGCGTCCTCGCACATGCCCCACCACAAGGTGTTGCGCAGTGAACTCGGCGAAGGTGTGGGCAGGATCAAGGTTGTACACACCAGGCAGTGGGAAGAGCGTTCCATTGAAGGTTCGCGATGCTGCTGCTGATCCGGTATCGTTCATAGCTGGCTCCATCGGTTGCGTCAGTTGTGTTACAGGTTCGTGAGAAACGAAGCGCCGAGGTAGCTTTTCTGTGGGCACGGAGCTAATAGAGTGCATGGAACGTGTTTCCCGGCACATGTAACTGCAGAGAAGAAAAGTATTGCAGAGGGTTGCTGATCCGGCCCGCTGCTAACTAACCGAGCCCTATCTGCTTCATGAAGCCAACCAGGTCGTAGAAAAGGTTTTCCTCCACGATCTTGCCGTCTACCCAGTGAGCGACCGTGCAGAAGTCAACCTCAAATGACTTGTTCGTTGGCGGGATCTCCTTGCCGTCAGGCCCTTTCATGGGGCCTTTCATCGTCCCGGTGAAATGGGCAACCGAGCATGTCCAGTCCCCCTGGCCAATTAGCACCTTGTATGGATGATTCGCTAAATGGTTGTCCGGAAACGTCTTGAAAAACGCAATACACTCTGCCCTATGATCATGGACACCGCGTGTTGGCTCAGGCTGGCCGGGCCAGTAGACGATGGTATTCTCGGCGTGTCGTTCGCTGAATTTGTCCCAATCTTGATTGTTCCAGGCATCATCCAACGTTTGCATGAGCTGAAGATTGTCCTGAGTAGTCATCTTCTTCCTCTCCTTTCTGTTTGCTTGCTCCCCGTCCCGGTGCTAAACAAGCGCCCATAAGAGCACTCGTCAACAATATGCATAGACCTGGCTCCGGAGTCGGAGATTGGTAGACGATTCGAATCGCCACGACTGGTTCTCCTACAGACTTCCAGGGTTGGTACGAATAGGGGGATGGGTCCATAATTCACTATACATCCAAATTATGCTGATTGGTAGTCCGCGGTGCAACCATGACACTGACGGATGGATTCCCTTGTGTCCTAATCACACGGCGTGGGGCAAACTGGGCTTGTGTCGCTCCAGGGCCCCGTTGGATAAGGTAGGTCGAAGCATTCAGGTGCGCTGTCTGCGACGGCGGGTTGGAGAAGGCATTTGCATGCCCTTCTGTGAGCGTAGTATACGTGGTGAGCATGGTGGGGACACTATCAGTCGTCCTTCATGACCCCCATGAAGTTGGGTCGAATCTCTCTTCTACGATTTCATGCCTGAGGCCGTCGCCCCCTTCGATCTCCAGAATTGTCTGGACGCGATGGCTGTGATGTTGGTGTACGCGATTCCGCTTTCGTAGTCCTCCACGTGGGTCACCGTGTTACGGTTGCAGGCTCAACCCAGGTTACCAAGTACACGTTTGGCCGCAGTTGGGTCATTTCGATATCGAACTTGTTCAATGTGCCCGGTGGATAGGCGGCGTCCGCCATGACGGTGACCTCCCGGTGCTCCTTATCAACAAAGTGCAGCTGGTAGATCGCACTGGGGCCGAAATCGAAAACGAACATACGGCCAATAACCTCTATATTGCCCTTAGTCTCTGTATTCCCTGAATTCTCAGTATTCGCTGTCATTTCATATCCTCCACTCTCTTCTAAAATATTCTCGTCGACTCCAACGAGTAAGGCTCCTTGGCGAACAAACTGTAGATCTTTCAGAGCCAGGAAAGCATGGAGATTGTCGTCGTTGGAGGCGTGTAAGTGTATAGCCATGTTAGCATTTCCTTCCTGTCAGCAGACCGGGCAGAGCGCATCGCCTAACGGCTGAGTGTTGCTACCCACGGTATGGGAAGAGCCGGGATAGAGATCTGGAGTTTGCTTCACAACAAACTCCAGCTTGGTCTTGCCTGTGAAGCTTAGGTAGAAGGCCATCGTTGGGAAGTTTATGTAGTACTTCTTGCCAAGCATTGGATAAGTCCATAGGATGATCCCCTGTAGATGAATGCTTGCCACGTGACCACGCAAGCGCACGTCTTCCTGCGGCCGTACGAAGCCAAATCTGTCAGCCTGGGACGCTGGCGGTGGCACATCGGTCTATGTGCTATATTAGGGAACTTGCATGTTGCCGTGCCACAACCTTATATTTCAGGTTAAAGTAGGTCGTGGAAGGCCAGGTCTGTGAATCTCGCGTGCCCGATCGCTTGGGTGCCAACCGTGTACCTGTGAAGGAGAAAGCCCATGTCCCAATACCGTAGCATGGAACGTTCGTCGTCATCCACAACCCCACCAGGGCCCGACGCCGAGGAAGGATCCAAACCGCCTGCGCCACGTAGGCCCTACGAGGGGCACGAGGGGCACGAGGGGCACGAGGAAAATAAATGGACAGTAGATGAGGAGGGCATCGTGGACGAGCCCAGCGACGATGCCGGTCCCGACTTCAACGCTGATCTCGACCCTACTGACGCGCCTTGATCAGCTGCGAACTGACATCGTTCAGGCTACATTCCTCTCAGTCCAAGCTGTCAGTTGCGCTGCGCTCAACATAGGTACGGCGCTTCTGGAGGGGTCCACGCTGTTTGCGGACTCCTCTTGGGTGACCATTTCCAAATCTTCGAGTGACATGTGCTGACTATTACGAGGATTTACCTCTCGCGAAGCTTCGCGCTGCGCAATAGGTGCCGTGAGCATGCCCTTCAAATAGCCCTTGGTTGTGTACCAGTTGACCTTGTTGACCCCAGCTGCCCGGACGCGTACCAGCACTTCGTCGCTGCCGCCTCATAGTGCTGTACGCCCCTGTGTGCTTTTGGTTCTGGGGGTTCTGGGAGTATAATAGGAGATATATCGTTTGCGGGTTGCAGAGGTTGATTATTGTCGCTCTACAGAGGTGCTCACCAAAGATGGAGCTAATGCCAAACCGACCTAAGGAGTTCATTCTATGCAAGTGAACCTTGACCAGAACGAGGTAAACGCTCTGCTGGCTGTACTCGATTCCTACTTACCTGGCCTGCGCGCCGAGATAGGCGATACGGATAATCACGATATGCGCGAGAATCTGAAGGCCCAAGAAGCAACACTGGCGGGTCTCGTAGTGAAGCTCGGTGGCTCCATTGAGGATACCGACAACCACAACCTGGGCACCAAGAATCCGCCGTGGGGTTGATTCGGCAAAGCCTACTATTACTGGTTAACTTGTAATAGAAACTGCGCCCGATGCCTTTTTCTCGCGCACAGGCAGTGAGCAACTGATAGCGCCAGTCAGCTGAGCAGGCGGTTCTAACACAGCGACACCTGACTCGCTAATGATGGTGGCTACCAATATTTACGCCCAGCGATTCGAAGTATACCTGGTCCATGTAGCACCACCCCCAGTCCTCGCCTGGCTCGAACGACTTTATTATCGGGTGATGGGTGGCATGGAAATGCCTGGTGGCATGCTTGTTCTTTGAGTTGTCGCAACAGCCCACGTGTCCGCACGTCTCGCACAGACGCAGATGCACCCACCTGTCCCCTGTCCTCAAACAATCCTCACAGCCGTCCGCGCTCGGTGTAACTTCGTGGATTTCCCTCAGGTGAGTACACCCCTCGCTCATACCGTCATCACTGTCATCCCTGTTTGTCATTGCTATTCTTCTCCTACCTTTTTTGCGCCGGCCGGTTCTGTATGCTTTGCTGCCTCTCAAGGGTAGAGCGATCCCACGCGCCCAAATCAGCGCCTGCCTCGTATGTGCTTTGCAGAAAATCGAGCAGCGTTGCCTTAGGATCTGCTGCCTTGCGAACATCATCATACAACAAGATGAACTCTCCCAATTGTTTATCGAAGTGTGCGCCAGCCGACCTATCCGACTTATCCGGGCGTACCTGCGCCTTGCTCAGGTCGGGATGGGCGGGAACTGTGTAGGCATAGTAAGCCGGGGCGAGCAAGCTGCCGCTGCCCGGCCAGAACCCTGCGCTGCTGCACTCGTGCGAATACGCTTCTCGCTGGATATGGTCTGCCTCCGGTCGCTCTGGGGCACGTCTGCCCGAGAAGCGCGTTACAGCAAGGTCGAAGCTGCCCCAGAAGAATTGCACCGGGCTGCACTTCCCCGTAAAGCGACCCCTGAACTCTTTGAATATGCTATCGGTCTCAACGAGAATACGCCAGAATCTGTTGGCGTATTCCTCATCGTACGAGTCATGAATCGTATCTATATCGCACGCGATAGGGCTGGGCACCTCCTGCGGCTTCGTGCCGATTTTCACCTCGATGCCAAGTGACCGCAGGATAGACATCAGCTCGCGGTAAAAATCAGCGACCGAACGAGGGTGCAGACCCATATACCTGGCTTTGCCATCGCTTGTGTGAACAGCGAGATTGTGGTCGATGAAGTCGAACAGTATCTCGAACGTGCGGGTGCCATAGGGAATCGGTGACGTGGTAAGCCCCCTCGGTGTAACGTAGAGGGTTACCTGCCACCAGTGGTTGACCATCGGACTGAGGGTTAGCCGGATCTTGCCGACGACCTGGGTCCACATGTGGAGGGTCTCGTAAGTATCTTTCCACTCCTCATAGGGCAGAGCCGGCCATGCTGCCAAGTCCCTTTCATCTCCAGTCATAAGCTTTAATCCTCACTTGCAGGTTGTCAATCATGATTGACAACCCATGATTCGTCGCTGGGACTCATTGCTGGTCAACCGACAAATCGGCTACTGACAACAGTCGGGTGTCTTTATCTAAAACGGGTAGCCCTGGATCCCCTGCAGGCCTCTGAGACACGAGATCTCACCTGAGATATTGTCCACGTGCCCCACCACTGATCTGCTCAAGACATGACCAAGCGTTACGTTGCTCCCGCCTACACCCGCAAGGTCGATCGGAGTGTCGAGATCATCGGGCGTTAGAGAAGATAGGTATCGGTCACTGTTTGCGTATATGGCTTTGGCGTACTTGCGTACAGCCGCCAGCTCCACTTTCAAACGGCGCGTCCAATCCGCATAGTCGTTCCACTCGGGCCCCTGTTTGGGCATCAATTCGCTCATCCCGGTCTTGCCCGACCATGTAGTCTCGTAAAGTGGGCGTCGGTCCAAGAGAATGCCCTTGATGCTCCTGTCCTCGAACAGCACAACATGAGCGTAGGTAGCGCCCACAGGATTCGCCTGGCCCGGTGAGATCCAGTGCGCGGCCTCCGGAGTTAAGTCCTGTATGATCGCCATAAGGAGGGTGCAAGCCTCTGTGAGTTGTTCTCGAAGAAGGGTAATCGCATCCATATTATTCCGGCCTTTCGTAACCATGGTATCTGTACTTGCCGCGCCCGATCATCACTCTATGGGGTACGATGTCAGGTCCGCTCTACTCGGCGTGGTTAGTGACCTCGTCTGTCCGCTCACCCAGGAACTCGAACCAGGCTTTCTTGGCACATGGGTAGTTGCGGGCTGCCTCTACCAGATCCATGAACGCCGATATGGTGATATCAAACCGCTCGCTGAGATGCGCGTCATCGATATCTCCATCTTGGTTAAACGCCTTATGTGCCTGCGAGAGTGAGAACATATCGGGAAACACACGTGCGCCGAGGTACTCCAGCGGCATGCGAAGCGCCCATAGCCCCCTGTTGCCCCCCACCATGGAGGGAGACGCCGAGAGCAAGAGGGCGTGACGTTCGTTGAAGGGCTGCGGGTGATAGCGTGACACCCAGTCTATCGCGTTCTTGAGCAGTCCGGGTATTGAAGCGTTGTACTCGGGTGAAGAGATGACGAAAGCGTCGTTGACGAGGAGCCTGCGATGAAACTCCTCGGCGCCTGGCGGAGGTCCCTCTGTATCCTGAACGTCCTGGTGGTACGAGGGGACGTCGAAGTCGGACATAGACGCCAGGTCAGCCGTGCCGCCATGCTTCTGAATCACGTTCGCGGCCAGCCTGGCCAAGTGTGTATTCAGAGATCCTTCCCGAAGCGATGCGGAGAACACCAGGAAGCGCACAGGCTCGCGTGACCGTGCGGCCATGCCCGCCAGGTCAACGGCAGCCTTCTTATTGGTTGACGCGTTCATTAGTTCCCTCCTTTATCTTGTCAGCAAGGGGGTGAAATCAGCTTTTACCATGTGGGGGCTGTATAGCAAAACTGTGTCAGGGCACGGCACAACAAATCCTGGCTCCCCTGTGAGAGTGTTCGCTGATGGTACGCCTCTCTAGAAGGGCATAGAGCGGCCCGCGTGGTTGCGTGGTTGCGTGGTTGCGTGGTTGCGTGGTTGCGTGGTTGTCCGGTTGTCCGTATCGAAGATGATGATCCGGCGCAACCGGATAGCCGCCACGATCTCAAGAACACCGGTGACAATCCCCCACGCGGCTATAAAATAGAGCAGGATGAGTGCATTTGTGCCTGGCCATCGGAAGGCCAATATGCCGATGATGATTCCCGCTATCCCTTCGAGCAGCATCATCCACAAGTGTTGATTGCGCTCGTGCGCCACTATACCTCCTATTACAGTAAAGACACCGTCCACCAGAGCGTACGACCCAAACAGTAGGATCAGGACTTGCAGCGTCAATAAAGGCCAGACGATGGCAAGGATGCCAAAGATGATGGCAACCACGCCATCAAGGGCAAACACCCAGCAGTTACGAGCAAGTATTGCTAACATCGCTCATCTCCGCCTGCGTGGTTTTCCAACTACACCTCCGTCAATCGGCAACAGGCGCCGCCAGCAGGAAGTCGTCTACTGGCAACCTTTACTGCGGGGCGAGTTGCGCCACTTTGCCACCATTCTATTCCTTTGCGGCTATCTCAGTCAATGGGGAGAGCGCCTGCTTGGGGTAAACCCAACATTGCTGCAACCAGGGGCAAAGTAGATCGGGCCTGGAAAGCTCCTAACTTGGCGCATTTACCGTAGAAATCTCAAAATAAAGTTCTCAATTTCGTTATAGAGTTGGTACTTCGACCTTTTTCCACATCCCTCTCCCAGTATTCATTCCTAACCTGTGTGTAATTTGTGCCTGTCGGGTGGATGGGATATACTCGGGTTCGAGGAAAGAGTACCACCACGGCTAATTCTGGGAACTTTCTTCCTATCTTAACCGCGCGTCCGCATGACCTTATCAAACTCTCTCATCCGCCTTACCCTTGTAACTCAGCAGCCCCATATTATCACAAACGTGGAGCGTCTCAAATGAAGCGCAACTGGGATACCGAGGAACTGGTCGAGCATTTCACGCTGATGCCCAACGAACTGGACCTCCTCGGCAACAAGACCGGTCCGACTCGCCTCGGTTTTGCCGTCCTCCTCAAGTTCTTCCAGTACGAGGCTCGCTTCCCGTACGCCAAGAACGAGATCCCTCGCGTGGTCTCTACCTACGTTGCGAAACAGGTGGGCGTGCCTGCCGACTCCTACCTGCAATATGACTGGCGAGGTCGCGCCATCAAGTACCACCGCGCCCAGATCCGCGACTTCCTCGGATTCCGTGAGGCGACCCTCCAAGATGTCGAGGGCCTCGGCCAGTGGCTCTGCCAAAATGTGCTGGCGCACGATTGTGAGATGGAGCATCTCAAGGGGGCAGTCTACAGCCGCTTACGCTACCAGCACATAGAGCCGCCGACACCCGACCAGGTGGAGCGCCTGATCCGTTCAGCGATCCGCACCTACGAAGAGCGCTTCTTCGCTTCCATGGAGCAGCAGCTATCCCCAGCCACTCATACCAACCTGGATGCCCTGTTGCGCGTAGGCACCGTAGGCACCGTAGGCACCGTAGGCACCGGAGGCACTGGCATCACTACCGCTGATAGCACCGGTAAAATCAGTACTACCAGCGGCACCAATGTCGGCGGTGGTACTGGTGGTGCAAGCGGTTCCGCAGAGGATGATGAGGTTGGACAGGCTGAGTTGGAGTCTGTATCTTGGGCCCACTCATCCCACTCATCCTACTCGGCGTACTGGCATCAACTCAAATCCGACCCCGGTCGCATTGGCTTGGAGAGTGCCCTCAGAGAGATCGCCAAATTGCAGCGCCTGCGCCAATTGGGTTTGCCGCCCGACTTGTTTGGTGGGATTTCTGCCAAAGTGCTCGCCGGATACAGGCAACGGGCGGCAGCAGAGGAGCTCTACGAACTGAGAAGGCATCCAGACCCCATCCGCCACACCCTGATGGCCGCATACTGCCACTTGCGCCGCCAGGAGATCACGGACAACTTGGTGGAACTTCTTCTGCAGATCGTGCATGGCATCGGCGCACGGGCCGAGCGTAAGGTCGAGCGGCAACTGCTAGCCGACTTCCGGCGGGTGGACGGCAAGGTCGGTCTCCTCTTTCGGTTGGCCGAGGCCGCGGTGGACCAGCCGGATGGCGTCGTCAAAGAAGTCCTCTATCCGGTGGTGGGCGAGCAGACGCTCAAGGATCTGGTACGGGAGTACAAAGCCACAGGTCCTGGCTACCGGCAGCAGGTTCATGTGCTGATGCGCGCCTCCTACCGCAGCCACTACCGCCGCATGGTGCCTCGCATCCTGGATGTGCTTGAGTTCCGCTCCAACAACGACACGCACCGACCACTTATTCAGGCTCTTGCCCTGATCGCCCGGTATGCCGACAGCTCCCAACAATACTACCCTCCCAACGAGATCGTCCCCCTCAACGGAGTTGTGCCTGCCATCTGGCGGAAAATCATCGTGGACCAGGATGAGCAAGATAGGGAAGACAAAGGAGACAACCGACGCAAGAAGGGCCAACTACGCACCCGCATCAACCGGATCAACTATGAGATATGTGTCCTGCAGACGTTGCGGGAGGGACTGCGATGTAAGGAAATCTGGGTGGTCGGAGCTAACCGCTACCGCAACCCGGAAGAAGACCTCCCGGCTGATTTCGATAATCGGCGCGTGGAATATTATGAAGCGCTTCGCCAGCCTCTGGATGTGGAAACGTTCATCCGGCAGTTACAGGAAGTGATGACGGCAGAGCTTCAAGCCCTGGACAAGGAGTTGCCGAAGAGCAAGCATGTGAAGATCCTCGATAGGAGTGGTGGGTGGATCTCCGTTACTCCCCTCGAGCCACAACCGGAGCCGCTAAACCTGGGACGCTTGAAAGGGGAGGTCGGACAGCGCTGGCCGATGACGAGCCTGCTCGATATACTCAAGGAAACCGACTTGAGGGTGAACTTCAGCGAGCAGTTCAAAAGCCCGACCGCCTGGGAGAACCTGGACCGAGCCACCCTGCAGAAGCGCCTGCTACTCTGCCTGTATGCGCTGGGCACCAACACCGGCCTCAAGCGGATCAGCTCCGGTGACCATGGTGAAGCGTACAAAGATCTGCAGTATGTGCGCCGCCGTTTCATCAACCGCGAACAGCTACGCAACGCTATCGCACAGGTGGTCAATGCCATCTTCAGGGTGCGCCTACCTCAGATATGGGGCGAAGGCACCACGGCGTGCGCCTCCGACTCCAAGAAGTTCGGTGCGTGGGACCAGAACCTGATGACGGAGTGGCACATCCGCTACGGTGGCCGAGGTGTGATGATCTACTGGCACGTGGAGAAGCGCTCCGCCTGCATCTACTCCCAGCTGAAGTCCTGCTCTTCTTCGGAGGTGGCGGCCATGATCGAAGGGTTGCTCAGGCACTGCACCGATATGCAGGTTCAGCGCAACTACGTTGACAGCCATGGCCAGAGCGAAGTGGCCTTTGCATTCTGCAGGCTGTTGGGTTTTGACTTACTGCCACGCCTCAAAGGCATCCACGCGCAGAAGCTCTACCGCCCCGAAACCGGCAAGCCAGATGCCTATCCCAATCTGCACCTGGCCCTCACCCGCCCCATCAACTGGGAATTGATACGCCAGCAGTACGACCAGATGGTGAAATATGCCACTGCATTACGGTTGGGCACGGCGGAAACGGAGGCGATCCTGCGCCGCTTCACCCGCAACAACCTCCAGCACCCCACCTACCAGGCACTCGCGGAGCTGGGCAAGGCGGTCAAGACGATCTTCCTGTGCCGGTATCTACGCTCGGAGAGCTTGCGCCGCGAGATCCACGAAGGGTTGAACGTGATCGAAAGCTGGAACGCGACCAACAGCTTCATCTTCTACGGCAAGAGCGGAGAGTTCGCCACCAACCGGTTGGAGGACCAGGAGCTGGCGATGCTGTCGCTGCACCTGCTCCAAAGCTGCCTGGTGTTCATCAACACGCTGATGCTGCAGCAGGTGCTGGGCGAGCCTGAGTGGCTGGAGAGGATGAAGCCGGAGGATCTGCGGGCGCTGACGCCGCTGATCTACAGCCACGTGAACCCGTACGGCACGTTTCGGCTGAACATGGACGAGCGGCTGCCTTTGATGGAGGCGGTGGCATGACTAAGAGCGCCAAAAGCACCAGTAGCGGGACTGGGCGAATCAATAGCCGCGTGAATCTAGGTGATCGCTTCAGCAGAAACGGCCACACAGATACGAGTACCGAGACCGAGCGTGCCCAGCAGGATGCGCCGGAGCGCGTGCCAGCATTGTCGGTGTTGCCGGCACGCACACCGGCCAGAAAAAAGGCCAAAGAGCTGGCCAAATACCTGCGTGGCGAACGGCCAGACTATACATATATGAAAGAGCTGTTCCGTTATCTGCGAGTCGAGTTAGAGGTGAGCGTGCCCAGGACCGCCAAGAAGTTGCCATACGTGCCCACCGAGGCGGAGATCAGGCGCTACTATAAAGTGGTGTGGCAATCTGGGCAGTCCCGTGCTCGCAACTTCCAGGATGTGATCATGATCAAGCTGCTGCTGTACACAGGAGCGCGGGTCAGCGAACTGGTCAACATGCGACTGGAGGGCGTGGACCTGGAGCAGTGCCAGATCAAGGTCATCGCAGGCAAGGGGGGCAAGGACCGGCTGGTCCTCTTCCCAACCTCATTCAAAGAGGCCCTTGCCCTGCATATGCAAGCGCAGCACCACAAGGGGGCGGTGTACCTGTTCGAGTCGAGTTGGAAACGCAAGTATAGCGAGCGCGGTGTCCGCAAGATACTGGCCCGGTACAGCCGAGAAGCGGGCATGGCTCAGCCGATCTCGCCGCACAAGCTGCGCCACTTTCTATTGACCTGGCTGAAGAAGCAGGGGATAGATGATGCGCTCATCCAGCCCTACTCCGGCCATGCCAGCCGGCAGTCTCTGGAGATCTATTCCAGACTGGCAATGGGTGAGGCACAGCGGGAATATGATGGGGTTATAGGACGTTTTCCTGTATGACCTGGACGCAGATGTAGCTCCTTGCAGCTTCCCTCGCCTGACGTGCTGATTGGTTGCTTTCCAGAAATGCGAGTCACTACATAAGTACGTAAGGGCTGCGCTCAAAATCGCCGGATAATGCCTTGACTCAAGTCACGGAGTTGGGTAGAATATCTCAACGCCAACTGAATAGCTGTTCCAACCAGTGTTGCTACGTTATTATTGTTTGTTCCACTATTTCTTACGGCTTCTCAAAGACGAGAAGTTCAGTATCTTGAAGGGAACTCACCATGTACAGCAACTGCCGCCACACCCGCCACACCCGCCACACCCGTCACAGCCTCATTAGACGCTATGCCTCTGCCTCTCAGCATGCCTCTCCATTCATCTTTTACAAGGCTCTCGCTCGGCATATATGGCGTCAGAAAGTCTATTTTGGCAACCTGATTGTAACCTGGCTTGCTATCGTAACTCTGCTGGCGAACCTCTTCTACGTCGCCTACTCCCCTTCTCCTGTTGCGTATGCATCTGCCTCACCCGGTAGTGATCCGGCGACCTTGGCCAATAGCGCAGGCGCAGCACCTGTGGCTGTGATTTCCACCACCCCTACGATCTCTACAACCTCCACGGCACCGGTGCCCTCAAGCACCAGTATCTCCACTGCTATCGCCAGCGCCACAGCCAGTGCCAGCAGCACACCGATCGAGAACACCCCGCCTCCCACCTACACTATCACCATACCTACACCTGCACCGACTGTCACGCGCCCTCCCGATACAAACTACAATGACCAGGCGTTAGAGCGGGCACGGAATACGTTGCTGTCCGAAGTCAACTCGCTGCCGATCCTGACCGGCACGATCACTGGGACATTGGTGAGCGGGCTGACCGGCGGCAGGGTACGAAGCCAGGACGGTGGCCTCACGCTCGGGCTGAGACCAGGAGTGGTGCCGCTTACCGACACTATCCTGGTTCAGGTGAATCGTGTCACCCTCCCGCAGGGCGATGGCAGGGCCTACCGCAACGGCCACCAGCTCAGCTATATGTATGAGCTTACGGCCACCCATAGCGTGGGAGGGCAGTCACAGCCGGTGGAGCGGTTTACCAAGGATGTGGTGCTCCTGTGGGATGTGACCACCCTCAACTCGGCAGGCGTGAGCGGCTGGCCTCTGGACGTATATACGTTCGATGAGACCAGCCAATCGTGGCAGCCGGTGCGCACCGACTGGGACCCGCAGAGCAACCAGCTGGTAGCGACCACGCCCCATTTCAGCCTTTGGGCCGTCGACCCGCCCTTCGATAAGGTGAAGAACTACGTACCGAGCGTAGACAATTTCGAAGTGGACTTGCAGACCGGTACGTCTAATATCCAGTACCCCCTAAATCTGCCGCCTGGGCCGGGAGGCTTCGGCCCTAAAGTGTCTCTCAGCTATAACTCAGGCAACGTTGACCGTGTGGACGTCAGACAGCAGGGTACATCCAATGTCGGGTGGGGCTGGAGCCTCTCCAGCAGCTACATAGCGGCCACCAAACAAAACTGGGGAAGCGACTCCACATACCAGCCCTGGACAGCCTCCATCGTGGTGGACGGCATCAACGGCGACCTCGTGCTGGGCAAAGACGGCTACTGGCACACCTCCAACGAAAGTTTCGCCCGCATAGAGTACATCACGGGGACGGTGGGCATCACCCGAACCACCGACTCCTGGGTAGCATGGGACAAGAGCGGCACCAAGTATGATTTCGACTTGAACGCACTCGTAACCGATGACGTCAATCCTCCCACGGGCCGGACCACGTACAAGTGGATGTTGCGCCAGGCCACCGACGTTCACGGCAACACCATCACCTACTCGTACAAGTGGCAGGACTCCACCACTACCCTCAAGGATCAGGAACCGACCGAGATCAACCCCACGAATCCTGACAAGACCAGAGCCGTTTACCCGTACCAGATCGTTTATGGCGCTGCCGGAGATGGCTCGGGCGGGGAAAAGGTCAGGGTGACTTTCGATGTGGTGCCGCGAGCCATAGGCGGGTATGAGGACGTCAGCCAACAGGACATTGACAGCGACGTTTACCAGTCCTACCGGATCAGTAAGATCACAGTCGAGCGGAAGCAACAAGGGTCCGGGCAATTCAAGATACTACGCACGTATGAGCTTGACCAGAATTACAGCATACAGCTTCCGGAGCCCACTCCCCGCCCTACCGACACTTCCACACCCACGCCCACGCCTGTCATGCGCCCACACTTGACGCTGTCGGGCATCACTCCAAAGGGCAAGCCCAACGACATAACGGGTCAGCAGCAGCAACTCCCAAAGACCACGTTCGACTACATCTCCCCGGCCACGTGCCCCGACAGCGGCGTTGACCGTTACGACCGGGGCAAGATTTGCTCGGCAAAGAACGGCTATGGCGGCTCGGTGGGCTACTATTACGACGCGGCGGGAGGGGACGCCGCAGGGGCATACAGGAGGGTGCGCGCCAAACGGGTGTACGATGGCCTCGATGCGCCCCCGCCCGGGCCAGGGCAGAGCAACCCGCATAACGCCCTGTACCAGTACGAGCAGATTGGCTCGATGACCAATATTCGAGAGATCTCCGAAGAAGCCGACCCCGGCTACCGCTTCCCATTGCGCAAAGAGGCCACGCAGTTCCGAGGTTTCGGCTGGGTGCGGGTATTTGACCCGATGGGCCAGGTAACCGACTACTACTACAGCCAGACCGACGACCTCAAGGGCAAAGAGTGGCGGGCGCAGTCGGGCAAGGCCAACACCTTCACCGACTATATGGACGCCACCCCCGCCACCAACGCCGACTGGACCATAACGCAAGACGTGACGCAGCGCCTGGACCCCAGCCCCACCGCGTCCCCTTCGACCACGCCCACCCCTACTCCCAATTACGTCTGGAAGCTCCAGCCTCCCTCGGGCAACCCCAGCGCCACCCCTTACATAGAGCGCAAGTCAGGGGTGACCGACGGGTCTGACGTGACCGTGCGCTTCATGCTGTTCAACGGCCAGCCCGAGCCGCCCCCCAGCACCTCCCGCATGCAGGCCGTCTGGAAGCTGCAGAACGACGCCGGCGACTACTGGGGGCTGGTGATGTACCCGCGCGACACCGGCAAAGGCACGTATTTGCACTACCCGAAGCTGGTCTGGAGCGTCAACGGCACGCCGGGCGAGAGGGACCTCTCCACCTACTTCCCGTTGCGCCCGCAGTGGTCCTCCGAAGGGTTTCGGGTGGGCTACTGGTACAGGCTGCGCCTGCATACCTCGCCCGACGGGCGCTTTGCGCTACAGCTCTATTTCGACAGGACTGACCTGGAGCCGAACAAAGACTACATCCAGATCAAGTCGGGCGACCGCTACGACCCCAACAACGCGGCGCTGCTGATACCGAAGCTCCCCATCGGGCGCACCTGGAAGTTCAAGCATCAGGTTATCCAGGAAGTGGGTGGAGAGTACGCTACGCTGGTGGACGAGTACCGGGAGTGGCGCACCCTCTATTCGCAGTCGGACTCCACCTACGGGGACCGGACCCCTGCTGAGACGACCGCGCAGGCTTTCCGCGAGGAGCCTCTGGTGGGGCGGGCCAACAACGCCGAGGCCATGAACATAAGGTTCGTGCCGGTGGTCGAGAGCCAGGCGATCAAGTACGGCGAGGGCAGCCAGGTCGGGCAGTCGAAGCGGAGCAGGCAGACCTACGACTATGACCCCTACGGCAACCGCACCAGGGCCAACGACTTCGGGGATGCCGCCGACGGCGCGGAAGGGGACGAGCGCAGCACCGTTTCCTCGTTCGCGGTGCTGACTACAACCCAGCAGTACATCGTGGACAAGGTTGGGCAGACCCTCGCCTACCAGGGGATAACCAACACAGTGCTGATGGCCGAGACGCAGTACTTCTACGACAACCAGCCTAACTACGGCGAAATACCGCCGGGCGGCAAGGGAGACCTCACCCAGGCGAAGCAGGTGGGGGTCGTAAACGGCGTACGCACTCCTCCGCACAGCTCGCAGTTCTTCCGCTACGACCAGTGGGGCAACCGCGACCAGGTGACCGACCCCAACGGCGTTACCATCACTACCCAGTTCGACACATACTACCGCTCCTTCCCGGTAGCGGTTACGTACCCGAACGGGCGCAGCGAAACGACGGCCTACGACTTCACGTTGGACGCGACCAGCGTGATGACCGACATGAACGGCATGGTCACGCGCCAGGAGTACGACACCTTCGGCAGACCCGCCCGCTCATGGGTGGTGGGCGAGAGTGACGCCAACAACCCGAACGAGCGATACATCTTCCCGGACATCAACCAGCAGGTGATGACGCCCACCCTCAACCTGTACATCCAGTACCAGAAGCGGCTCGACGCCCCCACCAACGAGTACGGCTGGCAGACCCGCTGGTTCGACGGGAGGGGGCGCGCGTTGGAAGACGTATCGCCAAAGGACCGCAACACCAACCAGGTGGTAGTGGTGGCCAACACCTACACGGTGACGGGCGTGCTCTCCTCCACCACCATGCCCTACCTGGCGACCGCCAGCCCGACCCAGTACGTGCCTCTCGACCCCAACGCGCCAAAGACCGTCCAGTACCAGGACGGTGCAGGACGTCCCTCTATGGTGGTGAACCCGGACGGCTCCCAGATCATATACGACTATTCCCTCCTCCTGTGGACGGGAGTGCGGGACGAGGAAGGCAGACAGAAGTGGCAGCGCACGGACCTTTCAGGCCGCACCGACCTGGTGATGGAGCAGTCGTGCCCGCCGTGCGCGGGGTTCCGCATAGACCCCAAGGTGGCCTACCAGTACGACGTGCTCGACCGCCTCACTACCGTCACGCGCGACCCCGACGGCACCACATCAGCGGGTCCTGTGCTCACCACGATCAAGTATGATGGTCTGGGGCGCAAGTCTCAGATGCAAGACCCGGACATGGGGCAGTGGCAGTACGAGTACGACCTAGCGGGCAACATGACCGTGCAGCGAGATGCCCTCTACCTCAAGGACCCCTCAGCCAACGCCTCCCACCAGATATTCTTCACCTACGACAGCATGAACCGCGTCAAGGCAAAGTACTACGGCACGGCACATTACCAGCCTACGGCCACACCTGTAGTGGACATCCCCGACGTGAAGTACTATTATGACAATGATCTGGGTGACGCCTCTACCAAGTACTCGTGGGGCAGGCTGCGCTATGTAGAAGTGACGTTGCAGGGGCAAGGTCAGGAGAAGGCCAACGGTCACGGGTACGAGTACGACCTGCGGGGCAGGCCGGTGGCCGACGTGATCACCACCACGAACTACTACAACACCTTGCCCGAGTACGTGGTGCGTTACACCTATGATGTGGGCGGCAGGATGCGCTCGGTGACCTATCCTGACCCCGACCCTGACCCCCAGGTCACCCCCGAAACGGTGAGCATAGGCTACAACCAGCAGGGGATGGGGCTGCCTCAGTCGCTGACTTCCAACGTATCGGGTAACCCCAACCCGGTTTACTCCACACAGTACAACGAGCGAGGTCAGATCAGCCAGTTGCAGCAAGGCAGCGCCCCCCAGAACAACCTGCTCACAACCTCTTACCAGTACTCGGTGAGGGGCTGGCTCACCCAGACATTGGCCACTACATCAAACGCCACCTTGCTCAACCTAGCAACAAGCTACTACCAGAATGGCAATGTCGCCTCGATATCCAACCAGAACATCTCCAACCCCTCTACAAGCAACCCCACCTTCACCAACTCCTTCTCATACGACTGGCTGAACCGCCTCTCTTCGGCCTCCTCCACATCTACCCAGGTAGGGAGCCTCTTCCCTACCGAGCAGTACGAGTTCGACAACCTCTCCCGCATGACCACTCGTACCATAGGGGGCACTCCACAGACCTACGCTTACAACGACCCGGCCCACAAAGACGCCCCAACCTCCTATAAAGGCAACACCTACTCCTACGACCAGGCGGGCAACCAGACCTCGCGCACCCAGAACGGGGTGACTCAGTCGCGCACGTTTGACGCGGAGAACCGCATGGTGGGGCTTGACGAGATGCGGGCAGACCTGAGCCGCACCACCGACGACTACGTGTACGATGGGGCGGGCAAGCGGCTGATCAAGGTATCCAACGAGCGAGGACCGGGAGGCACACCGCTTGTGACCACCCGCACACTGTACATAGGCTCCCTGTACGAGGAGGAGATACCCAACGGGCAGAACGCACGAGCATACATCGTCTACTACATGCTTGGGCAGAAGCTGGTGGGGCTGAGGAGGGCCAACTGGCAGGGGCAGAGCAACGGGCAGTTCAGGGTAGTGGGAGATATGCTGGGGAGCACCACCCTCATCGTGGACACCCCCACCTCAACCCCTCCGCAGGTGGTGTACCGCGCCTACTACAAGCCATACGGAGAGGTAGCCTTCTCCTGGGGGAGCAGTCGCACGAGCATAGGGTACACGGGGCAGCGATTAGATGGAGAGAGCGGGCTGATGTACTATGGGGCACGCTACTACGATCCTGTGCTCTCTTTCTTCACGCAGGCTGACCCCACCGTGCCTGACGCTGGAAACCTCAAGGATTACAACAAGTACCTCTATGTGAGGGGCAATCCACTGCGTTATTTTGATGCGCTGGGGTACGGACCAGAGGACTACTACGTTTTTGTTTATGGTTGCGTTTCTGGTCCTTGCGAAGATCCAACAACAAAGGAGTTTGGTGAATTCGAGGCGCTACTCCGAGAGGAGTACAATGCATGGGCAGCCGAAGCTGAATACCTAAACAAGCGCTATGGAGAAGATTTATTGCCGAGTTGGGACGTTTGGCGGAAGCAGCATGTGATCGGCGTTCCGGCCCCCAGTATTGAGCAAGGGCGAAAGAATCTAGAGGCAGCTATTGCCGGCATACCAGGCAACGCGAATATCAATCTGTGGGGTCACAGTGCTGGAGGCGGGGCGATCTTATCCTATCTAACAGCAGGAATGCAAGGTTTCAGCACTGTTGATCCGCGAATAGCAAGCGTGGCGTTGATTGACCCCTACCTCAGCAACGCGGATGCGGCAACTGCTAATGGGATATTCTGGTGGTCATCAGAGCTGAAGGACTATCTATATGCAAATACAAGAGTAAAACCGGGTGCACTCTTGCAGGTAAATGTGGATTGGAGCATAGTGAGCGATTATCAACCTTGCGTTGATGGCTTTAGTTGCAGAAGGGCTGATTACAGCAAGTCCAATCCAGCGGGTAAACCCGGACCTGCATTTCCCGTCCTAGACACCTTCAACAAGGATTATCGGATCGCCTGGCACCGATATAGCTTTTTTGTCGTCTTCAACACCAACTTTGAAGATTGGTTTCGGGCGTATTGGAAATAGGCTCTGTCAATTTGAGCGTAATCGCACGATGCATCAACCTCCAAAAACCGTGAACAACCTTGCGATTGGCGGATCCTTCATAGCTAGCTGCCTTGCCCTGTTGCTTATAATTTCTGCCTGCGACCTGATAACAAACGTTTCTTCGCCCACGCGTCCTCCGGCTAGCGTGCAAACTCCTCCCTTATACCCCGGTGCACAGTCCCTGGAAGCTAGTAGCAACGCACCTGAAGACAAAGTCATCGTGTTCCAGACCGTTGACAATGCTGTCGATGTACTCGCTTTCTATGACAAAGTGCTGCGAGATGACGGTTGGTATAGATGCGAGTCTAATTCCGATGAAGGGCTTTCATGCTTGCCTGTACGAAATGGCATAGTCCTCCAGTGGGTACAGGGTTCAATTGATGGGCCCACTAATCTTGGCTACAGGTTCACAGTGGTAGCTACTGACACAGGAAAAGCCACAGGACTAACCGATGTGCGTATCGAGATCATACGCTTCAATCCTACCAGCATCTACCGATATGGGACGCCCACTCATCAGGTGACGAACCCTTGATGACCTCAGACGTAGGCTACTACCTCAACGGCAACGTATCCTCGATATCCAACCAGAACATCTCCAACCCCTCTACAAGCAACCCCACCTTCACCAACTCCTTCTCATACGACTGGCTGAACCGCCTCTCTTCGGCCTCCTCCACATCTACCCAGGTAGGGAGCCTCTTCCCTACCGAGCAGTACGAGTTCGACAACCTCTCCCGCATGACCACTCGTACCATAGGGGGCACTCCACAGACCTACGCTTACAACGACCCGGCCCACAAAGACGCCCCAACCTCCTATAAAGGCAACACCTACTCCTACGACCAGGCGGGCAACCAGACCTCGCGCACCCAGAACGGGGTGACTCAGTCGCGCACGTTTGACGCGGAGAACCGCATGGTGGGGCTTGACGAGATGCGGGCAGACCTGAGCCGCACCACCGACGACTACGTGTACGATGGGGCGGGCAAGCGGCTGATCAAGGTATCCAACGAGCGAGGACCGGGAGGCACACCGCTTGTGACCACCCGCACACTGTACATAGGCTCCCTGTACGAGGAGGAGATACCCAACGGGCAGAACGCACGAGCATACATCGTCTACTACATGCTTGGGCAGAAGCTGGTGGGGCTGAGGAGGGCCAACTGGCAGGGGCAGAGCAACGGGCAGTTCAGGGTAGTGGGAGATATGCTGGGGAGCACCACCCTCATCGTGGACACCCCCACCTCAACCCCTCCGCAGGTGGTGTACCGCGCCTACTACAAGCCATACGGAGAGGTAGCCTTCTCCTGGGGGAGCAGTCGCACGAGCATAGGGTACACGGGGCAGCGATTAGATGGAGAGAGCGGGCTGATGTACTATGGGGCACGCTACTACGATCCTGTGCTCTCTTTCTTCACGCAGGCTGACCCCACCGTGCCTGACGCTGGAAACCTGAAGGACTACAACAAGTACTTGTACGTTAGAGGCAACCCTCTGCGCTACATAGATACGCCTGGCTTCGCGCCTGAAGATTACTACATCTTCGTGGAAGGCTGCGCGCCCGGTAGTTGGAGTGGGTCAGGCGAAGTTTTTTGCCAAAGCAAGCATAATTGAGAAACGATCTACTTTGCCCCTGGTTGCAGCAATGTTGGGTTTACCCCTGACAGAGCGAGCGGATGTCCGCTAATGCATATTATCGGTGATGGGGTGACCCAGTTCTCGTTGCACTGACAGACTGTTCTCCGAGATCTACTGGCTGCACGGAGGTATTTGGATCCCGATTCCTGCCACCAGGGCCCGTAACACGTTCCCATCCTCTTACTTTCTCAGTAGCCGCTGACGTTTACTCATTATTGCGTAACGAGTCTGACCGTCCAGATGCCACCTCAGCTATCATCCATAAATACGTAAAACTACGTATAGATTATATCTATACAACTCATTCGTGAGAGGGTGTATACTATATGTGGTGAAAAGCTGGTAAAGAGGCTTTTCACCACGTAGCCTTCTGGTTATCAGAAAGGCCAGTGCTACTTTTTAATCTCGGGGATGATCGGAAAGGAAGATGCTGAAATGCTGTTTCACACTCACTTTCAAGAACACCGCACCTCGATTTCTTCATTGCTTTCAATTCTGCGTCGATGGACGAGGCGACGAATCAATCTTCTGCTAACGCTTGTACTTCTGGTTCCTGTCGTCAATTCAGTGAGTGCCCTTGGTGAATCGAGCTTCGAGCCTTCGAACGCTTTTGCATCCAATGCCCCTGCGTCGAATCCCCAGTCAAATAAGGGCCTGGCCGTTGCCAACTCTACTACATCGCCTCAACCTACAGCGACCACTCAGTCCTCGTTTACACCCACGCCATTTTTGGGCACCAGCACTGCAACCCCTACTTCCATCTCTTCCCCTGTCCAGGCCACTCAGACCTTTACTACTACCGCTACTGCCATGCCCACCATGCCCACCTATACTGTGACTCCGATGCCAACTATTCCTACGTTCAGCCCCACGGTGCAGCCCACAACAGATCCTTCTACTCCTACTCCCGAGCCACCGATACCTTCCTACAGCCCAACAATTGAACCCACAACAGATCCTTCCACTCCTACTCCCGAGCCACCGATACCTTCCTACAGCCCAAGCCCGGTAGCAACATTGCCGCCTTTTACTGCGACAGCGCTCCCTACATCCTCTGCATCTCCTGCGTCATCTAGCACCGTTTCCACAGCGACTCCACTACCTACATACAGCGGAACTCCACAATCGCCGAGTTCATCTGGCATCCCAACGTCGTCTCTTCCTTCTTCGCGTTTCTCCCCACAGTCCATCGCAGTTACCTGGGTTGATCAGCGCAATGTAACTGCAATAAACCCGTATTTTCTGGCGAAGACCGTCGGTGCCAACGCCTGGGATGCAGGTGCGTCTTCAGCAGCAGATATCCTACCCGGCGCTGGTTACGCCGAAACAACAATAACTAGTATAAGCACCGGCGTCATGTTTGGACTTTCTACTCAAGACGTGAGCGTCGGCTATAGCACGATCAATTACGCCTGGTTCACTCGCAATGACATTGGGCAACTGGAGATTTACGAAAATGGAACTTTTCGTGGCGATTTTGGGGTATATGGTGTGGGAGATATCTTGCGTGTGTCGGTAGATGCAAATGGAGTTATTCATTACTATCACAACGGCATCCAGGTCCCTATCAGTTCCGGAGCCGCCACCTTTCCCTTGTCTGTGGACACTTCGTTCTACACACCAGGCGCACAGATACAAAACACTGTGCTTTACGCAGACAACCTAGGTCCCGTGCCATTGCCGACTCTCACTCCCCAGTCCGTGAACTGGGTGGATCAGCGGAACGTGAACGTAAAAGGAACCTCGCTCACCAAAAGTTCTCAGGCCGGTACAGATTGGAATGCGGGAGCGGTATCTGCCTCAAACCAGTTCATCCTTTCTGGTGCAGGGTACGTAGAGTTCAGCGCTCCTACAACCTCGGACAGTTTCATGGTGGGCCTGTCCAGTCGCGATACTGATGTGGGATTTGCGACCATCAACTATGCCTGGTTTGTCCGCGCTGATACCGGGATATTAGAGATTTACGAAAACGGCACTTGGAAAGGATACTATGGTGTGTACGGAACCTTTAGCGTGTTACGTGTACAAGTGGATCCGAGCGGCACCGTAAGCTACTACCATAACGGACGCCTCATGCATACTACTAGCGGCATTACGCTCAGCTACCCGCTGATGGTGGACGTTTCTATGTGGACACCGAGCGGTCAAATCGTGAACACCACTATAGGCGGAGTAAGCATAGGCTCTGTTCCCTCCCCCTACCCACCGGGTCAGCCGATCGGCTGGGTAGACCAGCGCAACGTCACTGTTAACCTGATCACCAATTCAATCGTAAAGAATATCAACAGCACTAACTGGGATGCGGGTGCCGCTTCGTCGCAAGCGATTCTGCCCGGGGCGGGGTACATGGAAGCTACGGTAGCGGATATAAGTACCAGTGTGATGTTTGGACTGTCCACTCAGGATCTGAGCACTGGTTTCAGCACAATTAACTACGCCTGGTTCACTCGTAGCGATACAGGACAACTGGAGATTTACGAAAATGGAACTTTTCGTGGCGACTTCGGCCTATACGATCCAGGCGATGTGCTGCGGATCGCACTGAAAAGTAACGGCAAGGTCACCTACTATCACAATGGTGTCTCAATCTTTGCGAGTTCTACGATTGCCACGTTCCCCCTTTCTGTGGACACGTCAATCTACTCCACTAACGGGCAGATCAAGAACGTGATGCTTTATGCTGCGAACCTAGGTCCTGTGCCACTACCAACTCTTACTCCCCAGTCTGTGAACTGGGTGGATCGGCGCAATGTCAGTGTGGCGAATAACACCCTTACAAAAGACACAAGTGCCGGTGCAGACTGGAATGCAGGAGCGGTATCTGCCTCAAACCAGTTCATCCTCTCCGGAGTTGGTTATGTAGAATTCACAGCCCCTGCCATCACCCATAGTTTTATGGTGGGCTTATCAAGCCGCGATACCGACGTAGGGTTTGCGAGTATCAATTATGCCTGGTTCGTCCGTGCTGATACAGGGACGCTGGAGGTTTACGAAAATGGTGTCTTTAAAGGCTCCTATGGCGTGTATGGGGCAGGCAGTGTATTGCGAGTACAAGCTGATCCAAGCGGCGTCGTAAGCTACTACCATAACGGACGGCTCCTGCGCACGAGCACAGGAGCTAACCTAACTTACCCGCTGATGGTGGACGTATCCATGTGGACGCCCGGTGGTCAGATATTGAACACTACCTTGGGTGGAGAGAATCTTGGACCTGTTCCTTCTCCGTACCCGCCTGGTCAGCCGGTCAGCTGGGTAGACCAGCGTAACGTCACTGTTACCCCGACTGTCAACTCCATTCTCAAGAATGCAGGAGGTAGTAGCTGGAATGCGGGTGCTGCTTCCACACAGGACATCCTATCGGGTATAGGCTATGTTGATATGACACTTGGTCCTTTGCAGCACGAAGCGCTGTTTGGTCTATCGACCCAGGATGTGGACTTGTGCTGGTGTACCGTGAGCTATGGCTGGCACACTCGGACAGACAATGGCCAGTTGGAGATCTACGAAAACGGTGCTTGGCAAGGTTCGTTTGGGCTGTACGACCCAGGCGATGTGCTGAGAGTAGCAGTGGATGCCAATGGGACGGTGACCTACTACCACAACGGAGTGCTCGCACGCACCAGCAATAGAGTGGCAACTTTCCCGCTGCTCGTAGACACAGCTATCAAAGATCAGGGTACTCAACTCCTGAATGTAATGCTCTATGCAGCTAGTGGCGGCCCTCCTCCGGCGCCTTCTCCAAGCCCGGTGGCGGTGTGGTGGATAGATCCGGCCAATGTAGCCGCTGTGAGCAATACCCTTACGAAGACCTCTGCTGGGTTCTGGGATGGTGGTGCTGCCTCAAACACATCCATTAAGTCAGGCGCGGGCTACATTCAAGCGACCATCGCCTCCACAGCCGATGAAATAATGTTGGGTATGTCTTCTGAAGACAGAGACATTTGTTGGTGCACTATACAATATGGTTGGCATACAAGACCGGATCTGGGACTATTAGAAATATATGAAAACGGTATCCGGCTCCCCGGTTTCTACGGTGAGTACGGAGCTGGTAGTGTGCTGCGGGTTCAGGTAGATGCAAACGGAATAGTCAGCTATTATCACAATAACTGGCTAGTCTATATTAGTGCCGTCTCTGCTACATATCCGCTCTTGCTCGATACCTCACTGAATACATTCAATGCCACTTTACAAGACGCCGTCATGAGCGGAGCAAATCTCGTGCTAAATACAAAGCAATTTGGGTCACTGGCGTCTGGTGATTATGTGGCATGGAGCACGTTATCCATTCCACTAGTGGACGGCCAACTACCTCAACAGAACGTGAATGTTGTTAACCCTGCAACGCACAGGTTAATGAGTATAACCGGTAGCCCTGGCTACCAAACGGCGCCTGCAGTATCAGGAAATATGATGGTGTGGGAGGATAACAGTCATAGCTGTGCCACGTGCGAAAGAGACGTTCTGGGCGAAGATCTCAGCACCGGCTATACTTTTCCCGTAGCTACTGGTCCTGTCGATCAGGTTAGTCCAGCCATCAATGGAAGCTTGGTAGTCTGGGTTGAAGCCACAGACAACGGCTCGTCTATTTGGCAGAAAGAGATCCCTAGTGGGCAACCGGAACTTGTAGCTAGCATCGCGGCGGATCAGATTGTATCGGTTCCCGTGGTAAGCAGCAGCTATATTGTTTGGAGTGAGAAGCCTTCGAATGGCGCTATCGGCAACACAATAGTGATACATTCGTACGATCGGGCCACTGGTGTGGTCAATACAGCCGTTCGGTCTGACGAGATGAACACGGAGTTCGCAATATTCGATTATCGCTTGGTTTTGGCAAACAATCAGGGCATCAGCGTTACCGATCTCAACACCGACCAAACATCGGTCGTTTCGAGCATCGGTGGTTTCAGCCCTACAATTCAGGGAACGCAAGTGATGTGGGTCTCGGGCAGTTCGCCCAATCCGGACGTTAATAACTTCGACATCTGGTACCTGGACCTTGCAAATCCAGCAAATGGCCCAATAGCTCTCGTTACGGATCCTCAAAGCCAATTTAACCCGGCAGTATCGGGTACGCGCTTCGCATACACGGACTCTTTTCCGTTCGTATTAGGCGGAGATCAGAGGATATATGCCACCGAGCGTTTCGGCAACATAGTTGTCGGTGATCTGCCTACGGCATTACAGGCCGTCCGGCAAAACGCCAGTCAGAAACTGTCTGTTATGCCCACTCCCAGACCCACGGTTATTGCCCCGAGCGGCAAGGCCGCAAGCACCGGTAGCGATGCGCCAGCTACCACTGCACGAATATCCAAGGGCGTCGACGCGGCGAATGGCGACGGCTGGGGGTTCAACCCTGCTGCTGCAGTAGATGTGCTGGGGCCTTCACCCGATGAGGGGTATTTCGGGGCTGTGCTTGTCCTGTCTAGCGATCTGCCCGCGGTTGTAATGCCCACTAATCC
>JADEYI010000693.1_pt1 | contig 38984 bp, 40 predicted proteins | sample 8542331 | NCBI WGS metagenome assembly JADEYI01 (sample SAMN16510988, study PRJNA670497) | mine drainage metagenome | isolation source: biofilm near Copperflume 1 | place: Germany: Marsberg coppermine Kilianstollen | collected 2018-02 | reverse complement strand
CATTATGAACCGATGGCTGCCTAACCCGAGTGTCTACGCAATCGGGGCAACCTCATCTCTATCTCCTTGGTACTCCAGGGGAAGATGAGGCAGACGACGCTTGGGAGATCGAATGGGATGCGGAAAAACTTTCCAAGGTAGTTCGAAGGTCCGGTTACTACCAGAGCGTTCTCGCCGGCGACATGCCTCCAAATTATGCCGAACAGATCATTGACCGACTGCCGCTTTCGGATCGTGAAGTCAAATGGTTACGCAGACTTCATAATTGCGAATTTCCAAAAAAAGAATTCACGATCGCAGGCTATGCGATTCGATGGCTCGAAACCTCGGAAATAGAAAATTTCGGAGCCGGCGCCGAGATTTGCAAGGACTTTTTTCCCGAAGAGGTGCTCGATTCATTAGCCAGAGCAGGTGGATGGTTTTTGGAGAAAACCACGGAAGCAATTACGGGCGATCACGAGTACTCAGATATCGACTGGGATGCACATTTCGATCCTAAGCCGCCAAGCCGTGTAGAGAATTATGTTTCGAGGCCGATTGTAATAAACAGCAATGTGGTTCTTGGTGGAGGGCCCACTATCGCGGCAGGGGTAACTCGAGATTCTTCTGAAATTCTATCTCAAGACTATTTAACTCCCCTCCTGATACTTTCGCTTTACAACGACCGATTCTTCGAAATTACATCGGTCTTTCTCGCCGAGCCGGGTTGGCAAACATATTGGCTTTACCGTAATGAGAAAAACCCTCGATTTGGAGAACCGGCGCCCTATCAGGTGAGTGATTGGTCAAAATTTGAATATTTCATTCAGAAATGCGAAGCGGCTCTACCGGGCGCTCTGCGTTGGCAGCGCCTCCGTGACGCGATTAGGCGATACTTAAGAGCCACCTTCCCTAACGCGCGCCCGATCCCCGGCTGGGTTGAATTTCGGGAAGTCAGGTCAAAGGCTTTGGCTTTGATTGCGAATCCAGAACCCATCTGAAGGCATAAATTTCGGCTACCTGAGATACTTGTATCTTTCAAGCTGCGAGAGGAATTATGGCGCGAGAGTCGTGGCGGCCGCGAAACGGTGCGAACTTGCGCTGGCGATCGGTGAGTGCGGATAGATCTGGTAGACCATCAGATAGACGATTACGCCGGTGATCGAGACATACATCCAGATTGGCCAGGTCCAGCGCGCAATTGCGCGATGAGACGCGAAGCGGCCCTTCAACGCGCGCCGCAAGGTGATAATCGCCAGCGGAACGATCACGATCGCCAGCGAGACATGCGTGATCAGGATGGTGAAATATACCGGCCGGATTATCCCGCGTCCCAGGAACCGGACATCGCCGGCATGCGCGTGGTAAGTAAGATATGAAATCAGAAAGGCGATAGAGACGCCGAAGGCAGTCAGCATACAGGCGCGATGCGCGCGCACGTTGCCGCGCCGGATGAAAAAAAATCCCGCCGCCAGCATGATCCCCGCCACCGCGTTGGAGAACGCGTTAAAGGCCGGAAGCATCGCGTAGGGAATCAAACTATTGAAACCGTCGCACGCGTTAGATTCGATCCAGCACCAGCACCAGCAGGACCAGCGGCAGATACACCAGCGAGGCCATGATCACCCGGCGGGTCGAGGCCGCGCGATCGGGAGCGCCAATCAAACCGAGCGCACAGACCAGCATCCCGAGTCCCAGCACGATCGCGACGGCCAGATAGATACGGCCAGCATAGTTCATCAGGGCCGGCAGCAGACTCACCGCCAGCAGCAGAAAACAATCGCCGATGATGAGCGAATTCACCAGCACGCCACGCGGTCCGTCGGGTGGACAGAGGTGAATTCCCGCCGCCTCATAGTCGCGCCGGTACAGCCGCGCGATCGCTAATGAATGGGGCAGTTGCCACAGATACATGATCGCGAACATCAGCAGCGGCTCGATACTCAGGCTATGCCGCGCGGCCACCCAGCCGGCCACCGGCGGCAACGCGCCCGGGATCGATCCGATTGGATTACAGATCCACGAGACCCGCTTGAGCGGCGTATAGGCGCCGAGATAAAGCACGGTGATCGCCGCGATCACCGCCGCGCTCATCCAGTTGACGGCGCCGATCAGCCAGGCGAAACCGCAGATGGCCGTCAGCACGCCGAACGCAAAACCTTCCAGCGGAAAAAGCCGCCGGGCGGGCAGCGGACGGCGGCGCGTTCGCTCCATCAGGCCGTCGAGGTCGCGTTCGAAATATTGATTGAGCGCCAGCGTGCCGCCGGCCGCCAGCGCAGTGCCGATTATCAGGTTCAAGGCCACGATCGGATTCGGCGCGCCCGCCGCGCCGAGGTAATAGCCGGCGAAGGTGGTGACGAGCACCATCGAAACCACACGCGGTTTGGTCAGCGCAAAATAATCCGCGAGACGACGCCGAGCGCCGCCGAGCGGACTGGCGATAGCCGCAGCCTGACTGCTCACGATCCCACCCCGCTCATCGCGCCTCGATTATAACCGGCGAATGCCGCCCGATGACGAAAGCCACGCGCAGCGCCCACCAATCTGAACACCCGCAGCATCAAGGCGAAGCTGGTGGCCAGCACGCCGGCCCCAGTCACCACATGCGCGGTGGTCGGGATTACCGCGCGCCGGGTCCAGATCGTGAGCGCGCCGAGCGTGATCTGCAGCGCCAGCAGTATCAACAGGCCAAGCGCCGGGCGCACCAGCAGCGGCTGCTGGCGATGGAACCTGAGTATTGTAAGCGCCGTCCAGACGATCAGTATCGCAACCGCCAACGCACCGCATCGATGGGCAAAGTTCACCGCGATCCCACGGCTCCATCCCGGCGGCACCAACCGTCCATAGGATAAAGGAAAATCCGGAATCGCCAGCCCCGCGCCCATGTTCCGCATCAGCGCACCGATCAATATCTGAAGGTAAATCGCGGCGGTGGTAATCACCGTCAGGGTGGCCAGCCGGGGCGTGCGCAGGTTGATATCATCCCCACTCATGGTTTCCCGCCCACTCATGGTTTCCCGGCCCATGGTTTCCCAATTGGGATTGGTAAACATCGCGATCCCCACCATCAGGCAGAAGAACGCCTGCGCGGTAGCCGCATGCGCCACGGTTACGCCTAACGGCAGTAGCAACAAGACGTTCATCGCGCCGAGCAAGGCCTGCACGATTACCAGGCCGAAGGCCGCCAACGCCGCATTACGGACCCATCGCCGCGGCTCGGCGATCCAGGCCCACAGCGCAAGAACCAGCGTCAGGGTGGTCACGATTGCCGCCGCTACGCGATGGCTATACTCAAAGCGTATCCCGCCGAACCATGGCGGCACCAAGTGGCCAAACGCCAGCGGCCAGTCCGGCACCGCCAGACCGGAACCGGTGGAAGTGACAAGACCGCCGACAAAGATCAGGATACCCGTCATGACCGCCGCCAGCACCGCAAATCGATGCAATCCGGGCGGCGTTTTTTTCGCCGGGATATCCGCCGCCGTCGCGCCGGAAACCGTGGATTTGATCACTGTGCTATTCGTCCTGCGTGGCGCATCGAAACTTCCATCGCGAACCGATACGACGAGACGGGCCGGTTACGCCCGATCCACATCATATTCGATCAAAAGAAGCCATCCGGTTGCGGCCAAATTGAAAGATTGACGATACCAATGCTGAAGACGGTTTGCTACTGAAAAGAATCGATTAAAGGATAACTAATGGAGCCGCTGATCGAAAGCGGAATTCCCCGAAGGGACCGGCTGTGCAACGCATAACATTGGATGATATCACGCTCGCGACCGCTTTCGAGACCAGGGCGCGCCATTATGGCGATCGTACATTTTTAAAGGAAAAAATCGATCAGAAATGGCGCGAATGGTCGTGGCGTGAGGTCGGTCAGGCGGCCGGGCGGCTACGGGCAGGATTGCTTGGGATCGGCCTTAAGCGTGGCGACCGCGTGGCGATTCTGGCCGACAACTCGCCGCAATGGGTGATTGCCGATCAGGCGGCGCTCGGGATGGGCGCGGTGATCGTGCCGCTCTATACCTCTATCGCCGCCGAAGAGACCACGCATATCCTGGCCGACGCCGGCGCAGCGCTGGTGGCGGTCAAAGGCCCCGAGCCGCTGCGAAGGCTGCTCGCGATCGCGCCTTCATTGCCGCAGCTCAGACGCATCGTGTTGCTCGATTCAGCCACCGGCTCGCCCGATCCGGGCGCCAGCATACCAATCGAAACGCTGGCGTCGATCAGCGCGGCAACGCCGATACGCGCAATCGCCGGTTCGCGCGACGATCTCGCGACTTTCATATACACCTCGGGCACCACCGGTCCGAGCAAGGGCGCGATGCTCTCGCATGGCAATCTGATCGCCAACTGCGAGGGTAATCTGAACGCGCTGGAACTGCACGATCGTGACGTAATCCTGTCGTTCCTGCCGATCGCGCATTCGTTCGAGCGATCGGCCGGCTATTACACCGTAATGATGTGCGGCGGAACGATCGCCTACGCGCAAGGGCTGTCGCAGATCGCGCAGGACTTGCGCGAAATCCGCCCCTCGGTTTTTCTCACCGTGCCACGCCTGCTTGAGGTGGTTTACAACCGCGTGATGCGCTCGATACATGACGCCCCACCCTTGCGGCAAAAATTGTTCAGGATCGCGCTTGCGGTTGGCCGCCGCGCCGCCAGTTATCGGCACGCGGGCAAGCCGGCGCCGCCGCACCTGGCGCTGGCGATGGGATTTTTTCGACCCCTGGTATTCGGTCGTATCCACGCAATTTTCGGCGATCGGATACGTTATCTGATCGCGGGTGGCGCACCACTGCCGGTCGAAATCTTCGAATTCTTTGCCGCCGCCGAGGTCCCGATTTTTGAAGGCTACGGGCTGACCGAAGCTTCGCCGGTGGTATCGGTGAATCTGCCCGGCCGGACCAGAATTGGAACGGTCGGCAGACCGCTTATCAATGTAAAGGTGAAGACGGCCGCGGACGGTGAACTGTTGATCCACGCGCCGAGCGTGATGCAAGGCTATCACGGGCGCGAGCGCGACACCCGCGAGGCGATCGACCACGAAGGATGGCTGCACACCGGCGATATCGCGCGTATCGATGAGCAAGGGTTCATCGCGATTACCGATCGGAAAAAGGAGATTATCGTGCTTTCGGGCGGCAAGAACGTTTCGCCCGCCAACCTGGAAAATCGCCTGCAAAGCGATCCGCTAATCGCGCAGGCCTGCGTGATCGGCGATCGCCGCAAGCATCTGGCCGCCTTGATTGTGCCGGACTTCGAGGCGCTCGCCGATCAACTAAAACGCGACGGTCTGCCTGGCGGTCAAGCCGAAGAACTGGTCAATCAACCAGCCATGCGCACGCGCTATCAGCGTTATTTACGTGAACTGAACAGGACGCTTTCGGATCACGAGGCGATCACCGCCTTCACGCTGATCGCACAGCCATTTTCGCAGGAAAACAGCGAACTTACCCCGACCCTGAAACTGCGGCGCCGGGTCGTGATGGACCACTATCGCGAGCAGATCGAAGCGATGTACCGGGACTAGTTCGGTTAGCGTTCAGGCGCGCTCGTACCGATGAGCATCAGCTCGTGAATGGTCACCAGCTTGCGAACCATATACGAACGCTTGCCTTTGGGCGTTTGAACCTCAATATCATCGTCGCTGGTTTTTCCGATTAAGGCGCGGCCCAGCGGCGAGGAAAGCGAAATGCGATTGAGCGCCCCGTCGACCTCTTCAGGCACCACGATTTCGAATTCTCTGCGATTCCCGTCGTCAAGGTCTTCGAGTTCCACCCGGCTGCCCAGACCCACGGTGTCGCGCGGAATCGAATCCAGGTTGATCATCGAGAGTTCCGCGATCCGCGCCTCCAGGTTGGAGACCCGCGCCCGCAGAAACTCCTGCCGCTGCTTCGCCATCGCCCATTCCGCGTTCTCGGACAGGTCGCCATGGGCGCGCGCGCGTTCAAGTTCCTTGGGCAACTCGACCGTCAACTCACGCTTGAGGACCTCGAGTTCCTTGCGCAGGCGTTTTAGTACGGGTAGCTCAGCCATCACAAACCATCTTTTGGTGCATGGGCGCTTATCGGTCGCACTCCGACCTGCCTCTCAAGGTAAGCGCCACGCGCGCCGCCTGCAAGTTGCGCCGGCTAACTCTTTCAAGTTGCCGAAACCGTCTCAGTCCGCGACGATCGAAGTCAGGCTCCGGCTCACGCCCGCCACACTCTGAATTTTATGCACCACCAGCTCGCCCAGTGCGGATACATCGGCAGCCTCGACCATCGCGATGATATCGTGCGGGCCGGTAACCGCGTGCGCCGCGGACACTCCAGTCACCTGACGGATTTTCTGCGTCACTTCCCTCGCCTTCCCCGGCGAAGTATCGATTAGAATGAACGCCTTGACCATGCTTCGATCCTCCGTGCTGGCCGCGGCGCTTGCTCAGCGTCGCTTTCCGCGCTCGTCGTATAGATAAAATCCACGGCCGCTCTTTTGACCGAAATAGCCCGCATCGACGTATTTCCGCAGCAGCGGGCAGGGACGGTATTTGCTGTCGCCGAGTCCTTGATGCAGCACTTCCATGATGTACAGGCAGGTGTCGAGACCTACCAGGTCGGCAAGTTCGAGCGGACCCATCGGCTGGTTGGTCCCGAGCTTCATCCCGGTGTCGATATCTTCCGCCGTCGCCAGTCCCTCCTGCAGGACGAACACCGCTTCGTTGATCATCGGCAACAGCACGCGATTGACCGCGAAGCCCGGTGAATCCTGAACCAGAATGGTCTCTTTACCCAGCAGCGCAGCCAGATCCTGGGTCACCGCGAGGGTCGCGTCGGAAGTGCCGAGACCGCGAATAATCTCAACCAGCTTCATGATCGGAACCGGATTCATGAAGTGCATCCCGATAAAACGATCCGCGCGCCGGGTGCTCGCCGCCATCCGGGTGACCGAAATCGACGAGGTGTTGGAGGCGAAGATCGTGTCGGTTCCGCAAATTCCGTCCAGACGGCGGAACAGCGCGGTTTTGGCCTCTTCCCGTTCGACAATCGCCTCGATCACAAAGTCCGCGTCGCTCAGCTCTTCGAGCCGCATCGTGACCCGCAGCCGCGCGACCGCCGCGTCGCGCAGGGCGGGCGTGATTCGCCCGCGTTCCACGCTCCGATCAAGCAGTCTGCGGATACCATCGAGACCGCGGCGGCACAGATCATCGGAAACGTCTGACAGGATTACGTTAATTCCAGCCTGGGCTGCGATCTGCGCGATCCCGGCGCCCATCTGCCCCGCCCCAACCACACCGAGAGTTTCAACCATCGTTCGGGCTCAACCTGGCGAATGAAAAAAATTGAAGCGAACCCTGATTCCGGGTTGCGCTTCCATTGGAAAGACTATTCCACTTGTTTCTGTTTCGGCAAGAAAGAAAACTCCGCGAGCTGCCATCGGGAGGCTTGACAGCCCGAAGCTCACAGCGATAAGTTGTAAATGAGAATCATTCTCAAAATAGATGAGCCAGACACATACTGTCCTGCCATATTTCCTTTACTCCTTTGGCATTCTTTTCCGCGAGGGCTTTGAAGCCCTGCTGGTAGTGATCGCACTGGTAGCCGGCGCGCGCGAAGCTGGTGAATCGCGCAAGGTTCGTGGGATCTATTCTGGCACGGTGGCCGCCATTTTCGTCAGCCTGGCCCTCGCCTGGTCGGTTGACCATTTCCTGGCCGACGATACCAGCGACACGCTCGAGGGCATTTTTCAGGTATTCGCCGCGGCGACTCTTTTCTACGTGAGCTCGTGGCTTACCTCGAAGGCGCAAGCCGACCAATGGAGGGGATTCATTCGATCGCAAATTCAGACCGCGAATCGCAGCGTGCTACCGTCACTCGCGCTGGGACTCACCGCCTTTCTCGCCGTGATGCGCGAGGGCGCGGAGACCATCGTGTTTTTTCAGGCGCTGTTTTCCGGCGCGACGGAATCGGCTGAGAAACACGCCGTGATGATGGGCGTGCTGGCCGGCGGCGCGGCGCTCGCGATTCTGTTCATCGTGCTCAATCGCGCCACAGTGAAAATCCCGATTGGCTCATTTTTCTCGGCCACTACCGTGATGCTTTATGGACTCGCGATTGTTTTCATTGGGCAGGGGGTCTCGAGCTTTCAGGAATCGGGATGGATCGCCGCGAACTTCATCCCGCATCTGCCGACGATCCAGGTGCTCGGATTCTTCCCCACCGTGCAGACGCTTGTCGCGCAGGCGGCCCTGCTGCTGGTGGCTGCGGCGGCTTTCATTGTTCCGCGCCGGCGCTCGGCACGCGGGTTGAAGCTGGGCAGACAAGGGGTAACCGGTGCGCAGCAGGTCCGTTCCACCTGACTGGCATCGCGCCGCACGCGAAAACGGAGAGCTACTGCACCACGCTCCAGGCTGATTCGCCCGCGCTATCAACCCACCTCGATCGATCTCGCAAGCACCTCACACATCCTCCCTCGGATACGGATTAGCGTATTATCCAAATGATGACCGCTAAGTCTGAAGCAAGCGATATCGCAAAACCGCGTACCTTAGCCTTATGGCTGTGGGGGGCGTCCGCGGTGATTATGGCCGTGCTGTACACGGTGATCTTGTCCAGCGTGGCCGCCATCGTCGCGCCATTTCGCGATGGCCATTGGGTGAGCCCAGTCAGCCAATTATGGGGCTGGCTGATCATTCGAATCTGCGGCGTGAAAATAGAAATCGAGGGGCTTGAGCATCTCCGCGGGATCGAGCCGTTCGTGATGGTCGCGAACCATCAGAGCATGTTCGACATTTTCGCAATCGTCGGATTCATCCCCGGCGAGACGCGATTTGTGGCGAAAAAGGAACTGCTGAAGGTGCCGATGCTGGGCTATGCGATGAGGCGTTCGGGGCATATTTTGGTGGACCGGCGGCGCGGCGGACAGGCCATTCGGCGCGCGATAGAAGTATCGCGGCTGGGCTATAACATCTGCGTGTTCGCCGAAGGAACCCGCTTTTCCGACAATCGCGTGCATGATTTCAACGACGGTGCGGCATGGATTGCGCTCGCCACTCACCGGCGCTGTATACCGGTCGCGATCAGCGGCAGCGCGGCGGTTTTCCCACGTGGTGCGCGGCTGGTGGTGCCGCGGCGCCGAATCCTGATTCGGCTATGCGCACCGATTGAGACCAGGAGCCTGAAATCCTCCGATCGCGACGCCTTGACCCATCAATTGGAGACCGCCGTCCGCAGCGCTTTCGTAAGTCAGGTCTGAGACCTGGCGCTGACTCACTCTGCGCTAAGTGAATCAGGATCAAGCCTTTAGTCTTTCGATCTTCGGGATGCCACAAACAGCCAGGCATATAGCGCCGCATCAAAGACAAGTCCAAATCCAAGCAAGCCATAGACAACAAGCATTTTCCAGCTCACAAATAATTTATTCCACTCGTACCGCACCATCAAAAACACGACCCAGGCAAACGAAAGGCACATGGCCACGATGATCACATACGATATCGCTGGAACAGACTTCATGGTCTCGCGGCATGGGCTGAGAAAGCTGAAGCGTCTGTCGGATTGGTCTGCGACTTCGAATTTCCTCAGTATTATTCTGAAAATTGCAGACTCCGCTGCCGCGTAGATGAGGTAGGCCACAGGAAATAGTTAAGAAAACGCGGGGAGAACTTGCCCTCAAATAGAAGGACTCCGAGCACCGCGCACATCGCCAACGAAAAAACATTCGATCTGTTGTACTGTTGTTGGAGAAGCCTTCGAAGTCTTTGCGCAGCGGACGTATCCGGGACAACATAGCCTTTGCCCCAACTGCGCGGATAAAAATCATACTGTCCATTTGGATCCCGTCGAAACGCGCGGTCGATGTGATCTTGGCGCGTTCGATACCCCGCAATGATGATTGAGCCGAACGCAAAGAAGATTGCCCCCATGAATGCGAGCGCCAACCACCCAAATGTGTCACCCTTCCATGCTGCGCACGTAACCCAGGAGATGCGGCAGGCATATGCCAGCCTGCGATCGGCGATCGCGCTCGCGTGATTTGGGTCAAACTGCAGCGCCTGATCAAAATCTGAAATCGCGGAATTGAAATCACGGCGGTCAAAAAAGTACACACCGCGGGAAGTGAAAGCATCAGCACTGTGCGGCTTGAGTTTTATGGCGATGTCGTAGTCGTCCAGAGCCTGAGGGTATTCGCGATTGTGCCGATAGGCGTCGCCGCGCAAGACATAGACGCCGGCGGACTCCGGCTTCAAGTGAAGGGCTTCCGTATAATCCGCGATCGAATTTTCTAAATCTTTTTCTTTGTCGTAAGCTTGGCCGCGCCAGACCCACGCTTCAGCATCCTTCGGATTGAGCCGGATGGCCTGCGACAGCAACGAGACGGCCTGACCATAATCGCATCTTTTCAGCGCCGCTTTGCCCTGTTTTACCCGATCGGAGCACAGCCCGGCTGGGGCGGCTATGAACACCCCGAGCAGAATGCCAGCGAGGGTGGCTCACAGTTGAGAGCGAATCGGCGTTCTCACGGGCTAAAACATGCGTCATAAGTCAAACGCATGCAATCCTGCGAGTGCGCTTTCCCCGGAACCAGACCTGTCTATATCAGCACCGATTATCGTTGGCGCTGGATGACGATCACCGGGACGTTGCCGGTGACGCGGGGTGGAACTTCGATCGCGCGAGCACCGTCTGCCGTGGTGATCCGGGCGGCCTCGATTCCGGCCCGCGACAGGGCTGCTGTCAGATTATCGAGCTGCTCGGTTTCGAACTGAAGCGCTATTAATCCTTCGCGCTGCGCGCCGGCCGGAACCAGGCGAATCTCGACTTCGCCCACCTCGACGATGCCGTCGCCATTTTCCGCCTGCCGGATCTGGAAGCCGAAGTTTTTCTGGTAAGTCGCGGCCGCTTCGGCCGGTGCCGATGCCGCAACCTCGACGCGCGCGAGCTTTCTGATCAAGCTATCCTGGGCTGTCTTAGCCATTGGAACTAATTCGGCTGCGCGCCCATGGTGAAATCGACCGTAACCGTCTGACCGGGCTTTACGGTCACTTTGCGATCCTGCTTGCCCAGTTTCTCCTGCCACACCTGGATCGTGTAGATGCCGGGCGGGACGTCGCTAAGCGTGAAGCGGCCATCGGAACCGGTTTCGGCATAGTAGGGATTTCCCGCCACGTACCACCATCCGCGCATCCAATTATGCGCGTCGCATTCGACCCGGATGAGGTCCGGATGTTCGATGCGAACCTGGATGGTCTTCTTGAATCCCGGCTGCGCCATATTCATTTGTGGATTGTTGGCCGGATAGGTGTGAACGTTGTGCAGGATGCCGTCGGAATTCACTATATCCAGCGCCGCGCCAACCGGTAACGCCAGCACATGCGGGGTGTACTCGCATCCGGCCTGATCGAATTCGTACGCGCGCGCGGGCGGAAATGCTTTGCCTTGCTCGATATCCGGGATAGCCACCACTGCATCGGCGATTGCTCCGTCGGCGCTCACCATCAGCGACTGATCGAATTGCGGTTTGCGACCGCATACCTCGATATCCTTGGTCGCCGCGATCGGCTCCGGCCTGAGCGCAGCGCCAGCATATTTGACCACGCCCGTAATCGTGCCGCCGTCAGTCACCTGCTCGGACTGGTAGGCGAACGCCCACGGCGACGCAGTTACAAAGATGGCGCAGAAAAACGCCATCATGAGGCGGCGCAGAATCGATTTCGTCGCCATTTCAGGCTTTTTCGAACGCGCCGGATCCGGCACAGATTCTTTTCGCACCGATCCTTTTCGAGCTGAAATCCTAGGTTTACCGCGCAAACGGCAAGCCGGTTACGCGGTTATGCTATCTGCCTTGCGCCCGATGATAACGTGGTGCACCGACAGCATCGAGACCCTTTCATTACGCTCGAGCTCAATCGGCTGGCCGTCGATCACATCCTGCACGCGCAGCCGCGTGGTCCATCCCAGATGCTTGGTGATCGGATTGATCATCGTATTTAAAAAATAAAGCACGGGGTGAGGACTGGAAAAATGATTGATCACGACGATTCTGCCACCCGGCTTGCACACCCGAACCATCTCCCGCATTTTGCGCACCGGATCGGGAACCACCGTCATCACGTGGAACGAGCATACGTAGTCGAAGCTGTTGTCCGGAAAATCCAGCGCTTGCGCATCGCCCTGCCGCAACTCGACATGGCCCCATTGATTCTCGCTCGCTTTGGCCGCGGCCTGCGCGAGCATGTCGGCGGACGGATCGATGCCGACGATGTGAATATAGGGCGGATAGGCGTCGAGCGAAATTCCCGTCCCCACCCCAACCTCGAGCACGCGCTGATCGGGGCGAAAGTTTATCGACTCGATAACTTCGTGCTCATGGTCGAGAAATGCACGCCCGAAAACCGAGTCATAGAAACGGGCAAAATCGGAATAAACTCGGCTTTCATGCGGTGCCGCCATTGATTAAGACCTCGAATCATTTAACGAAAGTTTCGATAGCTGGAGAAGGAATAAGATAAAACAGGACCACGTTGTCATCACACTCACGCTACCCATCAAGCGGCAGCGTTTACGCTCCTCATCTGGCGTTTGAACGAAGCGATATCGCGCTTGCGAAACCGCCATTGCCGTCCTTTTTTGAAGGCCGGCAGGACATTTCGGCGCGCAAATTCATTGACGGTGTCGGGACTGAGGTCGAGCAAAAACGCAACCTCCCGCGAATTCAGCAACACGTCATCTTTGTCAACAATCGCCATCTAAAAAAGGAGCCTACGCACGGAGTTATGAATGACGCTTTGTAGTATGGCGCTGGCAGGCGCGTCAAGCAAACCGGCCCTCCGCTCCTGTCTTTTTTCCGCTTTGTTTCGCTTTTCCCTTTCGGCCTAAGCTACGCCGAAAACCTTGATAAATCAGACACTTATGCTCGTCAACCGACGCTGACTGATAAGATAATCATACCAGGCGCGAGTCACCACAATACATGAGAAAAGACCGGTCAGAATCCCGACGCACAGGGTCACGGCGAATCCTTTGACCGGACCGGTGCCGAATTCAAACAAGATAATTCCCGCCGCAAAGGTGGAGATGTTCGAGTCGCGCACCGCCGACCAGGCCCGTTCATAGCCGAGTTTAACCGCCTCGCGCGGGCTTTTGCCATTGCGCAACTCTTCGCGCATCCGTTCATTGATCAGCACGTTCGCATCGACCGACATTCCCAGCGTGAGGACGATACCCGCGATACCGGGCAGCGTCAAAGTGGCCTCCAGCGCCGCCATCACACATACCAGCAGCAGAATATTGAGCGTCAGTCCGAAATCGGCCAGCACCCCCGCACCGCTGTAATAAAGCGCCATGAAAATCAGCACCGCCGCCGCACCCACCACGAACGATAGTTCGCCGTCGCGAATCGAATCGCGCCCGAGCGATGGTCCGACCGTGCGCTCTTCAATAATGTTGACCGGCGCGGGCAGCGCACCCGAGCGCAGCACAATCGCGAGAGCGTGCGCATCTTCGATCGAGAAGTTGCCGGTAATCTGCACTTTCCCACCGGGAATCCGTTCCTTGATCACCGGCGCCGAATAAACAGTATTGTCGAGGATGATCGCGAGCCGGCGCCCTACGTTCGCGCTGGTCAGGGCATCGAAAATGTCCGCGCCGCGGCGATCGAGATCGACCGTCACGTAAGGCCCTTCGAGCCTGCCACCCGGCCTTACCCGCGCGTCGGTAACCACGTCGCCGGTCATCAGCACCGGGGTTTCCACCAGGTAAGGTTCGCGACCGCCGGCGTCCGGCCGTCCATAAAGAATTCCGTCGCCGGCCGGCGCGCCGTTCTTCAGCGCATCCTGCACATTATGGCTATCATCGACCAGCTTGAATTCGAGCACTGCGGTCTTGCCGATCAGCTCTTTGGCCTGCTCCGGATCCTGAATCCCGGGAAGCTGGACCAAAATGCGATCCTCGCCTTCGCGCTGAACCGTGGTCTCGCGCACCCCGAGCTGATCGATTCGATTCCGAATCGTCTCCAGGGCCTGGTCCATGGCCGATTGCCGGACCTGGATCGCTTCACGCGGCTTGAAATTCAGAACGTAAGACGGTCCACCCTCGCCGCTACCCTGCTGCATCGTGAAATCATTGAAAACCCGATCCACGACATCCAAAAACTGCGAACGTTGACCGGCGTCTTTGAGCTTGACGATTAGCGCACCGGATGAATCCTGCGACAGGTCCGCGATGGCGATCTTATTAGTGCTCAATTCGCGTTTCAGATCGTCGCCGCGGCGCCTGAGCGCGCTCTTCACTGCGTCATCGAGCTTTACCTCGAGCAGCAGATGGCTGCCGCCCTGCAGGTCCAGTCCAAGCTGGATCTTCGGCGTCGGCAACCACGAGGAGTACCAGTCCGGCAGCGCCACCCCGAGGCTCGGCAGCAGCAGCAGGAGGCCGATCGCAGAGAGCAGCCCCGCCAGATACAGACGGGTTTTTCCGCTGCCCCCGGTCAGATGCAGATAAAGAATCGCGATACCAATCGCGAGCAGAATAAGAATCGGTGCGAGATTTTGATTTTGCGCTGCCACTAGCCGTAAACCCGAAGCGATCGAACGGCGCTATCACCCGCTCTAATCGCCCTTCTCCTTTTTGGATACCGCCGCTTTGCCGTAATTCGAGGCCGACGCGATTTGCGAGCGCTCGATACGGATGCGGACGTTTTGCGCGATTTCGAGCGTCACCAGCTTATCGCCGATCTCCACTATCTTGCCCAGTATCCCGCCCGAGGTCACCACCTCGTCGTTGCGCTTGAGACTGCTCAGCATCCTTTGATGATCGCCGGCCTTCTGAGTCTGCGGCCGGATCAGCAGAAAATAGGCGATCCCAAAGATCATCGCGAACGGTACGATCATCGTATACACGACCTGATCGAACCCGCCCGACGGCTGCGCCTGCGCTGAGGCGGCCCACGCAATTCCTTCAAACCACATATGCTTTAGCCTTGCCGGATTCACCTTCGCCGGCGGCAATCCGGTCTGTCACCGTGCGCGAAAACGCGCGGTAGGTGCCCGATGCGATAGCAGCTTGCGCCGCGCGCATCAAGCTCGCATAGAAAAACAGATTGTGTTCGGTCAACGCGCGCGCGGCCAGAATCTCGCCGCCCATATAAAGATGGCGCAAATAGGCGCGGGTGAAACTGAAACAGGTGCGGCATTCGCAAGCCGGATCGAGCGGACGCGAATCGCGCGCATATACCGCGCGCTTGATCGAAACGCGGCCCGCGCTGGTGAAGGCGCTGCCATTGCGCGCATTGCGCGTCGGCAGCACACAGTCGAACATGTCGTAGCCGGCTCCAATCGCGACCAGCAGATCCGCCGGCGTGCCGACCCCCATCAGATATCGCGGATGGGTTTCCGGCATCATCGAGACGGACAATTCGGCCATCTCGATCATCGCCGCTTTCGGCTCGCCGACCGACAGCCCGCCGGTGGCGAAACCATCGAACGCCATCGCGGTAATCTGCCGCGCGCTCATCCGGCGCAGATCGGGAAATACACCGCCCTGCACAATCCCGAACAAAGTCTGGGTTGAACTGGTCCGCGCCGCGAGGCCGCGCGCGGCCCAACGCGCAGTCATCTCGGCCGAGGCCTGCGCGCGATCGTGTTCGACCGGATAGGGCGTGCACTCATCGAGCGCCATCATGATGTCGGCGCCGAGCCGCTCCTGCAGCGTAACCGCGCTTTCCGGCGTCAGCATGATCGGGCTGCCGTCCAGATGCGATCGAAAGCGGATGCCTTCCTCGTTAATTGAATTGATTTTAGCCAGGCTCATCGCCTGGAAGCCGCCCGAGTCAGTCAGAATTGCGCCGCGAAAGCCCATGAAGCGGGCGATACCGCCCAGCTCGTGAACCAAATCGGGACCGGGACGAGCGGCCAGATGATAGGCGTTGGCCAGCACCATCCGGTAGCCCATCGACCATAGCTCGTCCGGCGCCATCGCCTTGACCACCGCGCGCGTGCCGACCGGCATGAAGGCCGGGGTCGGAATCTCGCCATGCGGCGTGATCAGGCGGCCGCTGCGGGCCGCGCCATCGCGCGCCGCTATTTCGATGCGGACGGCGGGTTCCATCACAGGATCAGCATAGCATCGCCATAGCTGAGGAACCGGTAGCGATGGCGAATCGCCTCGCGGTACGCATTCATAATCAGTTCGCGGCCGGCCACCGCCATCACCATCGCCAGCACGGTGGTGCGCGGCATATGAAAGTTGGTGATCATGGCGTCAATCAGCTTGAAACGAAACCCGGGTGAGATAAACAGGCCGGTGAACCCCTCGCTATCGCCGGTGATCGCATGGGATTCGAGCGCACGAACGCTGCTGGTCCCCACTGCGATCACGCGTCCGCCCGTACGCCGCGCCAATTCGATCGCCTCGCGCGTAAGGCTCGGCAGCTGGTACCACTCGGCTTCCATCGTATGCCCTTCGATTTCGGGGCTGCGTACCGGAGTGAAGGTGCCGGGGCCGATATGAAGCGTCAGCCGCGCCACACGAATTCCGTCCGCCAATAGTTCGTCGATCAGAGCCTGCGTGAAATGCAAGCCGGCGGTGGGCGCCGCGACTGCACCGATCCGATCGGCATAAACGGTCTGGTATTGCTCGACATCCTCGGTTTGCGGCGGGTGATTGATGTAATGCGGGAGCGCCAGACGTCCATCCGCCTGCACCAACTCCTCGATCGAGCGGCCATTCTCGCTGACGACAATCGGCCGCCCCGGCCGATCATAGCCGACGATCCTCAAGCTCTCGTCCTGGTCGGTTAAAAGACGGCCACCAGCTTTGGGCGCATGATGGGCCCGCATCAGCGCAATCCATGCGCCAGGGGGAGTCTCCGCCGGACGAATCATCAGCAGTTCGATACGCCCTCCCGACTCCTTGCGGGCGAACAGCCGGGCCGGAAAAACCCGCGTGTCGTTGACGATCACCAGATCGCCTTCGCTCAGGTAGCGCGCGAGCTTGCGAAACCGCGAGTGCTCGATCGAACCGTCGCGGCGATTCACCACCATCATGCGCGCCTCGTCGCGATCGGCGATCGGATGCTGCGCGATCAATTCTTCGGGAAGTTCGTAATCCAGTTCGGGAAGTTTCATCCGGCGATCGCCAACAGCATAGCATCCGGCTGCGGGCCGCGACGATATGGCGGCCGCAAAAAGGCCACCGGAAGTCTCCGAGCGGTCCGGCTACGCAACGCGCAGGATGATTTTGCCGAAATGCTCGCTGCGTTGCATCATCCGATGCGCCTGCGCGGCCTCCGCCAGCGGCACCGTACGGTAGATCGGCGGGCGGATACGCCCCGCTTCGAGCGCGGCCCCAAACTGCCGCAGGAAATTTGAAACGATCGCCGCTTTCTCTTCGACCGGACGGCTGCGCAAGGTCGATCCGATGATTCTGAGGTGATTGCGCTGCACCTTCGATAGATCGACCTCGCCGCGCGCACCTTTCATGAGACTGACCAGAATCAAGCGGCCACCGCGCACCAGCGAATCGAGGTTCTGTTCGAGGTACGGAATTCCCACGATGTCCAAGACCACATCCACGCCACGGCCGCCGGTCGCCTCTTTTACCTTGGGCATGAACGGGCCGGAGTTGTAATTGATCGCCACGTCGGCGCCGAACTTCAGGCATTGATCGCATTTTTCGTCGGAACCGGCCGTGACGATCGATCGCGCGCCGAATTCCTTGAGCATCTGGATCGCCGCCGTGCCCACTCCGCTACCTCCGCCATGCACCAGCGCGACGCCCCCTTTGGTCAGCTCGCCAATCAAGAACAGGTTGAGGAATGCGGTGAGATAAACCTCGGGGATGCCGCCAGCTTCTTCATCGCTGAGCGTCTTCGGAATCTGAATCGCCGATCCAAAATGAACCGCCGCCAATCCGGCGTAGCCGCCGCCCGGAATCAGGCACATGGCGCGATCGCCGGGATGCCATCCTTTGACGTTGGCGCCGACCTCCGCCACTTCGCCCGCGCATTCCAACCCCAGGATGTCCGAGGCGCCCGGCGGCGGCGGATAGCGCCCCTCGCGCTGCATCAGATCGGCGCGATTTATCCCTGCGGTAATGACCTTGATCAATAACTGGTCCGGTCCGGGCTTCGGATCGGGAGCCTCGCCCAGCTTCAATACCGATTCATCGCCCGGATGGTCGTAAACAATCGCTTTCATCGTGCTACTTTTCTTTCATAACCGGCGTCTCAATTGAAGCGGCGCTTGCACCGGACCGCGCGCGCCGCGATGATCGTGGAGTAATAATGAATCGCGCTTCGTTCGATAAGCCGCCATTGTTCGATGATCCGGCGGAAAAAGCCCGCTGGGTACGGCAGATGTTCGCGCGCATCGTACCGGGCTACGATCGAGTCAATCGCGCGATGACGTTCGGAATGGATCGCCGCTGGCGTCAGGCCACGGTCGCGGCGGCCAACCCGCGCGGAGCGCTGGCGCTCGATATCGCCACCGGCACCGGCGACCTCGCGATCGAATTGATTCGTCAGGGCGCGCGCCACGTAATCGCGGCCGATTTCGTGACCGAGATGATCGCGGTCGGCCGCCGCAAGGCCGCAGCCGTCGCATCCGCCGGGGAGATCACTTTCGTGGCTGGCGATGCGATCGCATTGCCGTTCGCCGACGGTACCTTCGATTCGGTGGTCAACGGATTTATGCTCCGTAATCTGACCAACCTTAAAGCGACACTTGAGGAACTGCGCCGGGTGCTGAAACCCGGCGGGCGTCTCGCATGCCTCGACGTAACCCATCCGCCGGGTGCACTGCGTCCGTTCTGCCTCGCCTATTTCAATGGCCTGGTACCCCTGATCGGCGGCATGCTGAGCGGCGACTTCGCCGCCTATCGCTATCTGCCGCGCTCGCTGAACGACCTGCCGAACGCCAAACGCCTGGCCGCGATAATGTCGCAGGCCGGCTTTTCCGATGTCAGCTACCAACTGCTGAACTTCGGCCTGATCGCGATTCACACCGCCCGCAAATGAAACTCCTCGGTTGGCGCCGATGTTTTCCCCGCGATTACTCGGACTGGTAAGATTACGATTGGTCCGCGACGCTCAAGCTCACCTACGGTTTGCGCCCCCCGGATTCAAGCCACTATTGAAGCAAAGCGCAAAAACAAAAACCTTGAGCCGGACACTTCCAGCCTTGCCTTGCGCCGCGAGGCGCCTGCTGCGGACGCGAGGCGTCGGCAATCGCAGCGGATGGCAGGCGCCAGCCGCTGCGATTGCCGCACTGTTCACCATCGCAACCGCCTTCGGATGCCGAAGCGGGGCCAGCCAAGCCCCGACCTTCGACAAACCGATCGTGCCGGTGATCGTGGCGGCGGTCGAGCAGAAGAACGTACCTTACCAGGTGCATGAAATCGGCACGGTCGAGTCTTATTCGACGGTCTCGGTCGAGGCACGGGTGGACGGACGGCTGGATCAGGTCCATTTCAAACAGGGCGACGAGGTTCGCAAGGGCCAGCTTTTATTCACGATCGATCCCCGTCCGTTCCAGGCCGTACTGGATCAGGTCGCAGCTCAGCTAACCCGCGACCGGGCGCAAGCGGTTCAGGCCGCGGCCGACGAGCGCCGTTACGCCTCGCTGCTCGAACAGGGCGTCGGGACCCAGGCGCAATACGACCAGGCGCATGCCACCGCCGCCGCCGCGCGGGCCACGGTGGCGGCGGACGAGGCCTCGCTTCAGACCGCGCGGCTCAATCTTTCCTATACCACCATCACTGCGCCGATCGACGGCCGTACCGGTGATCTGAAGCTGCATCCGGGCAATTTGGTCAAAGCGAATGATGTCTCGGGCGTCATGGTGGTCATCAATCAGATCAGGCCAATTTACGTTAGCTTTTCATTGCCCGAGCGGCAGCTCGGCGATGTCCAGCGCTACATGACGGAGCATCAGCTTCAGGTGACCGCCGCGGCGCCCAACGAGGAACAGGAACCGGCCCACGGGGTTTTGGCGTTTGTCGACAACCAGGTCGATCCCAACACCGGCACGATCATGCTCAAGGGCCTGTTCGCCAATCAGGATGAGCGGCTGTGGCCGGGCGAATTCGTTACTGTACGGCTGACACTGGGCGAGCACCTCGATGCGCTCGTAATCCCCGCACAGGCGGTTCAAACTGGTCAGAAGGGTTCATACGTATATGTTGTCGATGGCCATATGACCGCGCAGCCCCGTCCAATCGTTCCCGGCGACACGATCGACAACCAGGTAATCGTCGCGAGCGGCCTGCACAAAGGCGAAACCGTGGTGACCGATGGGCAGCTTCGATTGATGCCGGGCTCCCAGGTTCGTATCAAACAATCATTGACACCCGCTCCGGCTGCCTGACGATCAGGCTTTTTACGAGCAGGCTTTTAGATGAGTATTTCCGATCTTTTCATCCGCCGGCCCGTGATGACCACCCTAATCTCGCTGGCGATCGTCGCCTTCGGCGCGATGGCCTATCGCTATCTGCCTGTCAGCGATCTGCCGAACGTCGATTTCCCGGTGATCGTGGTGGAAGCGCAATTGCCCGGCGCCAGTCCGGAAACAATGGCTTCGTCGGTGGCGCTCCCGCTCGAGAAGCAGTTTTCGACCATCGCCGGCATCACTTCGATGACCTCGACCAGCATCCAGGGATCCACCTCGGTCTCGTTGCAGTTCGATCTCAATCGCAGCATCGATGCCGCCGCGCAGGATGTACAAGCCGCGATCGCGCAGGCCAACGCGGAACTGCCGCAGGGAATGCCGACGCCACCGACCTATACCAAGGTCAATCCGGCCGACAAGGCGATTCTTTATCTCGGTCTTTCTTCATCCACCCTGCCGCTATCGACGGTCGATACCTACGCCGAGACCGAGCTGGCCGAACGTATTTCGATGATCACCGGTGTTGCGCAGGTGCAGGTCTATGGCGCACAGAAGTACGCGGTTCGAGTGCAGATCGATCCGCGGGAACTGGCCGCCCATGGCATCGGCATCGACGAGGTCTCGCAGGCAGTGCAGGCCGGCAATGTCGATCTGCCAACCGGCACGCTCTACGGATCGCATCAGGCTTTCACGGTCCGTGCCAATGGCCAGCTTTTCAATGCCGCATCTTATCGGCCACTGATCGTCACCTATAAAAATGGATCGCCGGTGCGGCTGGGCGAACTGGGCGACGTTATCGATAGCGTCGAGAACGATAAGGTGGCCGGATGGATCAACGGCCAGCGCGGCATCGTGCTGGGCATCGAGCGCCAGCCCGGCACCAACACCGTCGAAGTAATCGATAACATCCGCAAAATTCTGCCCGCCTTTCGCGCCGATTTGCCGGCCGCGATCACCCTGACCTCGCTCTACGATCGTTCGGATACCATCCGCTCGTCGGTGGACGACGTTCAGTTCACCCTGATGGTGACGGTGTGCCTGGTGGTGATGGTGATCTTTCTTTTCCTGCGCAATCTTTCCGCCACCATCATTCCCAGTCTGGCCCTGCCGATGTCGCTGGTTGGCACCTTCGCCGTGATGTGGCTGCTCGGCTACACGCTCGACAATCTGTCGCTGCTGGCCTTGACGCTATCGGTCGGCTTCGTGGTGGACGACGCGATCGTGATGCTCGAGAACATCGTGCGCCATATGGAGATGGGCAAGGGCGTGCTGCAGGCATCATACGACGGCTCCCACGAGATCGGCTTCACGATTCTCTCGATGACCTTCTCGCTCGCCGCCGTATTCATCCCGGTGCTATTCCTGGGCGGCGTGCTTGGCCGCCTGCTGCATGAGTTCGCCGTCACCATCGCGGCCGCGATCCTGGTTTCGGGCTTCGTCTCCCTGACGCTCACCCCGATGCTCTGCAGCCGCTTTCTGCGTCCGCCGCAAAGTCAGCTTCACGGGCGCCTTTACAATGTAACCGAAGGGGGCTTCCATGCGCTGCTCGAACGTTACCGCGTAAGCCTGAACTTCGTGATGCGCCATCGGCGCGCCACCATGTTCGGCCTGCTGCTGTTAGTCGCCGGCACCGGTTACCTGGCGATTGCGGTGCAGAAAGGCTTCATCCCGAGCGAAGACACCGGTCAGATTCTGGTCTTCACCAAGGCTTCGCAGGGCATCTCGTTCGATGCGATGGTCAACCATCAGAAGGCGCTTGCCGATATTCTGGGCAAGGACCCCGATGTCGCCAACTACTTTTCAAGTTGCGGCAGCGAAGGTAACTTCGGCGCGCCCAATTCGGGCGTCTTGTTCGCCCACCTCAAACCCCTGTCACAGCGCAAGTTGAGCGCCGATCAGCTCATCGCTAAACTGCGCCCGCAATTATCGGCCGTCCCCGGAATTCTGGCCTTCGTCCAGAACCCGCCGCTGATCCAGATGACGGCGCAGTTCACCAACGCGCTCTATCAAATGACGCTGCAGAGCACCAATACCGAACAGCTCTACCGGTATGCGCCGATCCTGGAAGATAAGATGCGCGCGATGAAAAGCCTGCGCGATGTCGACAGCGATCTGCAGATCCACAATCCGCAGGTCAACGTCACGATCAATCGAGACAAGGCCCATGCGCTCGGGGTCTCGGCCCAGGCGATTGAAGATGCGCTGTACAATGCCTATGGCTCGCGCGAAATCTCGACCATTTATGCTTCCAACGAAGAATATAAAGTAATTCTTGAGGTTGAGCCGCGCTTTCAGGGCAACCCGGAAACGCTCTCGATGCTGTACGTACGATCGAGCAGCGGCAAGCTGGTGCCGCTCGCTACCGTGGCCAAACTAGAGCGCACGCTCGGGCCGCTGGCGGTGAACCATACCGGGCAACTCCCGTCGGTAACCATCTCGTTTAACGTCGCGCCGGGCGTGTCGCTAGGAGGGGCGCTCGATCAGGTTAAGCAGCTCGCCAACAACACCTTGCCCGACAACATCACCGCCAGCTATCAAGGCACCGCACAGGCGTTCGAGTCGTCGCTCGGCAATCTCGGGATGCTGCTGATTCTCGCGATCCTGGTGATCTATCTAGTGCTCGGCATTCTGTACGAAAGTTTCATCCATCCGATCACGATTCTGTCGGGTCTGCCAGCCGCCGGTTTCGGCGCGTTGCTGACGCTGATGCTCTTCGGCTTGCCGCTCGATCTGTTTTCATTCGTCGGCGTGATCATGCTGGTGGGACTGGTGAAGAAGAACGCGATCATGATGATCGACTTCGCGATCGACGCGCAGCGCACTGAAAACGTCGATGCCGCCACCGCGATCGTGGAAGGCTGCCTGATTCGTTTTCGCCCGATCATGATGACCACCATGGCGGCGCTGCTCGGCGTACTGCCAATCGCGATCGGCAGCGGACCGGGCGCGGACGCTCGGCGTGGGCTGGGACTGGCGGTGGTCGGCGGTCTGTTTTTCTCGCAGTTGCTGACGCTTTATATCACGCCGGTGGTTTACACCTATATGGACCGTGTCCATCAATGGCTCGCGATGCGCCATCCGGAGGCGCATCAAATGGCACCGGCCGGCGCACCGCTGCGCGGCGACGAGCGGATGGTGCATGGCGGCCGCCGCAGCGCCGCCTCGTAAGGGAAACAACTTTCGTTCGCCCCCGCTATATAACCGTCTATTACATTGGCCTCACCCTTTTCCATAGTTTTTTTCATCTCTGATCGGCTATACAATTTTGGTTCATGCGAAGAAGACCACCTCGCCGCAAGGGCATCGCTCCTTACGAGTATTGGGTTCTAAAGTGTTTGGAACGAAACGCCGGGGGCGCCGAACGAATTGAAAGGGTTTATCAATTTGTTCGCGACAAAATGCTAAGCCAATTCACCGATCGGGAATTGGGCACCACTAAGGATAAAAAGGAATTTGTCTGGGAAAATGAAACGAGGTTCGCCCGCTTAAATCTCGTGAACGACGGGCGTATGAAAAGAAGTAGAGTCCAAGGCTTATGGGAGATTAGCCACGCGGGACGAGAGTGGCTTTCTCGATATCCATCTCCACCTCGCCTGAATGAACGTGAACCTTTTGACGAAGAAGATATCAGCGTTTAGATACGACTTCTAATTCTCTCGCAGAATCACCCTACCTGTAATCGAAAATTGTGAGCAGAAACATCGATTCTTAGGTGTGGTGTCTCGCAAAACAACTTGAACGAACGCCCCGCAGGGATCGGGATTCTCCGCTACGCTCAGAATGACAAGAAGTGCATATTAACGCTGTCATTCTGAACGGAGTCTGCGAAGCGAAGAATGCCGGGATTCTTCGCTTCGCTCAGGTGATAGGAAGACCAGGGTGCAGAGAGAGCTTCCCTGGCCGCGAATTCGATTTATCAGTTCAGGTGGTAGAAGCGCCGGACATTTTCGAACACGATCTTGCGCTTAACCTCGAGCGGCACGCCGGCGAAATCACGCTCGATCACTTCCCGCGACTCCGGCCAGGTCGAATCCGCATGCGGAAAATCGGACGCCCACATGTAATTATCCGCGCCGAACAGATGATGGGTCGCGCCGACCACACCATCGTCCTGGAAGGTCGCCCAGATCTGGCGCTTGAAATATTCGCTCGGCGGCTGCGAAATCTTGTTCTCGGCCGACCAGCCGTATTTTTTCCATATATAATCCAGACGCTCGATGAAATGCGGCATCCATCCCACTCCGTTTTCGACCGAGACCACGCGCAACTTTGGAAAGCGCTCGAACACCCCGTTGAACATCATCGATGTCAGCGAATGCTGGATGTCGTGATGCATGTACGCGCCCTGCTCGACAAATGAACCGCCATCGGTGGCTTTTAGCCCGCCGGTCTTCGGATCGAGTTGCACTCGCAAGCCGGATACTCCGGTTGCGGCGTGCAACGCCACCGGCATCCCATGCTCGCCGGCCGCGGCCCACAGCGGATCGTACATGCGATGGCCATACGGACGATCCGCGGCCGGCAGCACCGTGATCATCACGCCGTGCAGCCCAATTTTCGCACAGCGTTCGAGTTCACGCGCCGCCAGATCGACGTCGGCCACCGACAGCAACCCGATTCCGATCAGCCGTTTGCTGCTGTATGAACAAAACTCCGCCAGCCAATCGTTGTATGCGTGGAAGCAGGCGCGCTGCAGATCGGCGTCGGGTAGCGCGTAAAGCCGCATGCCCTGAGTGGTATGCAGCACTTCGGCCTCGACTCCATCGACTTCCTGATCCTTAAGGCGCGCCTCGGGATTCCATCCGCCCTCCGGCGCGGCTTCGTAGCCCTTGCCCAGATGTTCCTTCAGCGCCTCGCCGCTTTTGCCGCGCGCAAAACCTTGCGTGACCGAAGCGATCGGAATTCCCGGAGCAACCAGCGCCAGGCGTCCGCTTTCAAGCCGCTTCACTTGCGGCGCCCGATCGCGAAACTTCTGATCGATATGTTCCGCCCAGAAATTTTGGGGTTCGATTACATGCGAGTCAGCCGAAATCAGACGTAGTTTTTCCATTTGCCGCTCCAGGTTGATCGATTCCGGGTTGCCGTCCAACCCGGCCATTTGAGCGTAGCCTAGTCGGGCGCCCGAACCATGAAAAGCGCCGCTATTATCTAAAGTAGATGTTGAACTATCGCAGGATCGAGCGGCGCCTTATGCCGCGTATGCCCCAGACGGGGAACCGAGGTCAATCGCTCCAGCGATCGCACATTGGTCGCCATCGCCGGCGTGTTGTCCGGATCGACGTCGCTCCAGACGTAGCCTGCTATTTTCATTCCGCGCCGCGCAGCATAATCGAGCGTGAGCAACGCGGCGTTGAGCGCGCCGAGCCGATTTGCGGCCACCAGCACCAGTTCGAGCTCGAGCATCAGAGCCAGATCGGCGTAGTTTTTCTCCCACATGATCGGCACCATCAGGCCGCCCGCCCCTTCCACGATCATCACGTCGGCCTGCGCCTCGATACGCCTGAACGCCGCGACAATCCGATCCATGTCGGGTGTTGGGGCACCGTCGGCCTCGGCTGCGACGGGCGGCGCGAGCGGCGCACGATAGCGATAGGGGCACACCAGCTCCATCGGCCAGTTGGCGAAGGTGCCGGCGTTGAGCGCGTCGGCATCGGCCGGGAACAGCGCGCCGTCGCGCTCCGGGCATCCGGTCTCGACCGGCTTCATCACGCCCACCCGCATCCCGCGCACCTGTAACGCGAACGCCAGCCCGCTGCCCAGCGTGGTCTTGCCGACGCCGGTATCGGTTCCGCTGATCAGAAATTTTCGTCCCATCCGATCCTCGCTTGGGTTCAGGCAATTGCTTCATCGAGCGCGGCGCGCGCCGCGTCGAGCAGCAGGTCCAGTTCTTCTGAAGTGATCGACAACGGCGGCATCAGCACGATTACATCGCCAAGCGGCCTGATCGCCACTCCATGCTTGCGCGCCGCCCGCGCGATCCGAGCCCCGGTCAGCCGCTTCGAGGGGTATGGCGTGCGGCTGGCGGGATCGGCCATCACTTCGATTCCCGCCATCAGCCCGCACTGTCTGAGGTCCGCCACCTGTGGATGTTTTTCGAAGCGGCGCGCGAGACCATCGCGCATCTGCGCAATCGCCGCTTGGATTCGCTCGATCACGCGATGCTCGCGATAAAGACCAAGGTTGGCGATCGCCACCGCCGCCGCCAGTGGATTCCCGGTATACGTATGACCGTAGTAAAAGGCGCGATATTCATCCGGCTCGCCCAGAAACGCCTCGAAAATGGGTGCGGTCGCGAGCGTCGCGGCCAGCGGCAAATAGCCGCCGGTGAGGCCCTTGCCAAGGCACATAAGATCGGGAGCGATCCCCGCCTGCTCGCATGCGAACATGGTTCCGGTACGGCCGAAGCCGACCGCAACTTCATCGAAAATCACCAGCGCGCCCGCCTCGCGCGCAAGCTCGCAAATCGCCCGCAGAAACTCCGGCGAATGGTTCCACATCCCGGCCGCTCCCTGCATCAGCGGCTCGATCACCAGCGCGGCAAGCTCGTCGCGATTGGCTTGAATCATTTCACGCGCCGCCGCGATCGCCGTTCGCTCGGCCGCTACGGGCGACATCCGGCGATAGAAACGGAACATATGCGGAGGGTCGGTTTTCAGGACTGGAAACAGCATCGGCTTCAGATGCCGATGGAACATTTCGCTATAGCCGAGGCTGACCGATCCGATCGTATCGCCATGGTACGACTCGGTAAGCGTGACGAAGCGCGTGCGGCGCGGCTCGTTGCGAAGTTGCCAATATTGCGCCGCGATCCTGATCGCCACCTCGACCGCCTCGGCTCCCGAATCCGAATAGAACACGCGGCTGAGGCCGGCAGGCGCGATCGCGATCAATTCGCGTGCAAGCTCGATCGCGGGCGCATTCGCCATCCCGAGCATGGTGGAATGCGCGATTTTCTCGATCTGCGCATGCAGCGCCGCGTCGAGCACAGGATTGCGATGGCCGTGCACGTTGCACCATAGCGATGAAACGCCGTCGAGGTAGCGGCGGCCATTAACGTCGATCAGCCAGTTACCCTCGCCTCGTTCGACGATCAGCGGCTCGTCGTCGGCGAGCCAGGTGCGCATCTGGGTGAACGGATGCCACAGATAGCGATGATCTTCATCGCGCAGCTTCTGGTAACGGGTGTCTGTCATGGTTCAAGCCTGAAGATCATAATACCCGTAAGGCCTGCGGTCGAATGCGAGCACCTGTTCATCTGATTTGCGCGGGATTAGCATCTTTCTGTGATGCCTGAACCTATTTTAGGAGTGTGAGGCAAAAGATGCAGCCTGAGATGCAGGAACTGCTGGTGCGCACCGGACCGGGGACCCCGATGGGCGAGTTGATGCGCCGTTATTGGATACCGGCGCTGCTCAGCCGCGAGATTGCCGATCCGGATTGTCCCCCGATACGCGTGAAACTACTGGGCGAGCGCCTGCTCGCGCTGCGCGACAGCAATGGCCGCGCCGGGATCATCGGCGAGTTCTGCGCTCATCGCGGCACCTCGCTGTTCTTCGGACGCAACGAGGAATGCGGCATCCGATGCTCCTATCACGGGTGGAAATACGACCTCGACGGCAACTGCATCGATCTGCCGCAGCAGCCCTCCTACGCTCCCGAAATCAAACTGACCGCCTATCCATGTGTCGAACAGGGCGGTGTGGTGTGGGTCTACATGGGACCGCCGGCGCGTCGCCCGGAACCGCCGGCGCTGGAATGGTCGCTGCTGCCGGACACCCATGCCTATGTGTCGCGCCGATGGCAGGAGTGCAACTGGATGCAGGCGCTCGAAGGCGCGATCGATTCGAGTCACGTATCGTTCGTCCATCGCTATGAAATGGACTTCGATCCGATGCACGATACCGCCGCCGGCAGAAAGTATTTGAAGGCCGACCCCAGTCCGATCTTCGACGTGCGTCAATCCGATGCCGGCCTGACGATACTCACCCGCCGCAATGGCGATGCGGATACTTACTATTGGCGGATTACTCAGTTCATCATGCCATGGTACACGTTCATTCCGCCGTTCGGCGATCATGCGCTGGGCGCCCACGCTTTCGTGCCGATGGACGACGAGAACTGCTGGACCTGGAATATCAACTATTACGCCGATAAGCCGCTCGACGAGGTGCAACTCAAAGCAATGAAGGACGGCAAGGGCATTCACGGCCAGGTGCTTTCCGGCACGCTGCGCGCCGTCGCCAACCGGGACAATGATTATCTGATCGACCGCGCGGGCCAGAAGGATCGCCGCAGCTTCAGCGGCGTGATCGGGTTCGCGATCCAGGATTCGTCGCTGCAGGAAAGCATGGGGCCGATTCAGGATCGCACGCAGGAGCATCTGGTGCCGACCGACCGCGCGATCGTGGTCGCCCGCAACCGGCTGGCCGACGCGGCTCGCGCGCTGCGTGAAAGCCAGGCCGAACCGCCCGGCGTGCGCGCCGACGATCAACGGTTGCGGGCGGGCAGCACGCTGCTCGGACGCGACCGTCCAATCGAGCAATGGTATCGGGACGCGCTGGCCGCGCGCCCCGACAATCCAATTTATACAGTTTAACCGCTTTACAGCCCCACAATCCTGCGTCTGCCGCCGCGAAATCACGGCGGAGGGCGCGGGTTGACGGCTATTTCTTCGTCACTTCATTAAACACGCCGATCGCCTCGACCGCGAAGGGAATCCCGGCGTATTGCGACAGGTGAACGATCACTTCCTTGATCTCGTCGGGCGTGATTCCGATATGCAGCGCGCCGATCATGTGACCCTTGAGCTGCGTGAATCGCCCCAGCGCGATCAGCGACGCCATCGTGATCAGCGAGCGGGTTTTGATCGGCAACCCCGGCCGCGACCATACGTCGCCGAAGCAGACGTCGTTCAGAATATGCGCGAAGCCGTCATCAAATTTCTGGTATGCGTCGAACCTTCCGCCGGCTTCCGCGCCGAATAGTTCATCGCGCTTCTTTTTGCCTTTGGCCTGTGAATCGTCAGCCATTTTCAAACTCCTCTTGCAGAATTGGATCGATACAAAGGGACTAACACAACGCGAACGATCTTTTGAAACACAGGCGATCATCGTTATCGGCTTTCGGCTGAATCGCCAATGTTTTCATTGAGGCGCACTTTCATGCTACGCACGGCATGTCAGACGATCACAGAATTGAGATCTCGGAAAGCTGCGCGAGAAATGAACGGACGGACTGACATTGGCAGCGTCCGCAATTGAGGTGAAAATGAAAACCTATACCCGCATCTACTCGGACGCGAAGGGCGAAACGCATTTCGAGGATGTTACGCTCAAGCTGGGAGATAGCCATATCGGAAAAATATCCGAGTTGCTCGCGGCCAAGGGCGTGCAGTTCCGCCATGCGGCCGACTATTTCATCGATTGGCATAACGCCCCGCGGCGTCAGTTCGTAATTCATCTGGCGGGCGAGATGGAAATTGTCGTCAGCGATGGGGAAAAGCGTCATTTCGGACCCGGCGCGATCGTGCTGGCGGAAGATCTGACCGGCAAGGGGCATACTACGCGCAGCCTCGGCAGCGAAGAACGGATCACGGTGTACGTACCGCTCGCCGATTGACGCAGTGTCGTTAGCCTTATTTTGGATATGCAGCGCTTAAGGGTGTGAAGATGCTATCTGGCGATCTAATCCGCCCGGCTCGGGCAATGCTCTAAATAAGATAAGAGGTCAATGGGGACTCCAGATTGGGACAATTCCGAAAAGCTGATCAATCACGCCTATTTGATAGGCCAGAAAAAGACCGAAGCAGAAACTGAGCAGGCCAGAGCCCATCACCAAGGTCTGATGGAGATTCGATATCCGCCGCGAAGCGAAAATAAATGGCGCGCCGATAGCCGTCGTAATGATTCCCATTCCAAAGATCACGCCGACGCAAAAAATCGCAAGATACATTGTGGCCCAGGACGAATTAGGAATAGCGCCCAAGACCAGCAACGCGATGGCGGCACTGCCCGCGAGCCCATGAACCAGACCGACGGCAAAAGATTTAAGTAAAGGCCGGCGTGCAGTGAATCCCGGCATAAAACCTTTGGGCATGCGAGATTCTCCGTAGAACGTATTTGCCGGCTCGGCGGGGGTGAACGCCGCGTCGATTGGTGGATGCATGTGCGGGTGGGAATGCATTGCGCTAGTGTGCGGATGCGGGTGTGAGTGGCCAACTATCCGCTCAGCGCGCTGACTGAACAGTCGAGCCGCGGCTTGCTGCGACAGACTGGTCACGGCGCCAGCGCCGAGCAGGATCAATACGACCGCGACTGCGAACTCCATTGCTAGCCCCAATCGCACGGGTATTCCAAGCTTAAAGACGATAATCGCCGCACCAACGGCGAGCACTGTAATCGTATGGCCCAACCCCCATACTACTCCTATTCGTGTTGCCGCTAGAATTCGCCGCTCGCGGCTGAGTATTGTCGTTATCGCGATAACATGATCGGGATCGGTGGCATGCCGCATGCCGAGAAGCAGTCCCAGCAGTGCGACTCCAAACGGGGCGGCAAAGCTAATGTTCACTTAAGGCATCCTTTGGCGGCGCTTGAACTTCATCATTTGCGCCTCACTGTCCAATATGGATTATCCCGGCAGTAATGAGTGACTGAATTGTAAGCGTGGCGCCGACGAGAGTGATTACTGCCGAGGATGCGAGCGGCAACCATCGTTCAGTCAGCGGACCGTCGGTTCGGAACCGCGAAACGAAACGGCGCGCATATACCATCGCAAGTCCAAAGCCGATCAGCACGCCCGCCAGTCCGATACTGAAGGCGACGATCAGAAAAAGCCCGAAAGCAACGCGATGAATAGCCAGTGCCCCGAGGAGCACAACCAGCGCGGCCGGGCAAGGCACGATACCGCCGGTGATACCCAGCGCGAAGAGGCTCTTAAGCGAAATTTTCCGGACAGGAGTGCTTAGCGCGTGACTACAGGAATAACTATCCACATGCGAATAGTTGTGAGGATTGACGATCTCATGCTCGTACTCGTAAATTCCGTGATCATGATGAGCATGCGTGTCGTCTTTCACATGCCCACCCCACCAAGTATGTCGATGAGCGGGCGCGTGGTCCTGATGATGATGATGATGATGATGATGATGATGATGATGATGATGATGATGATGATCGTGCGTATGCGCCCCGTGCACGCGTGAATGCTCATGCTGACGAAAATCGGAAGCCAAGCCGTCATCGCTTTCAGCAGCGAAGCGACTCATGAAAAGCGTAAAGCCGAGACCGGCAACAAGTATTCCCGAGAAAATCCCCAGCCACGGATACAACCGCTCCGGCACTATCCATTGCGAAGCATAAAGAGTGATTATCCCAAGAACGTAAACTGAAATTGTGTGCGAGCCGGTGACAATAGCACCAAGCAGGACTGCGTGCCGTGCCGTGCCATGCGAGCCGACCAGATAGGCCGCCACCAACGTTTTGCCGTGACCCGGCTCGAGGGCATGAAAGCCGCCAAGCGTTGCCGCAATCAGGGCCGCCATAAACAAAAACATCAAGTCGCCGCGCGGCGACTTGATTAGCTCTGTAAAAGCGTTATGCGGTGTCCCTTGGCGATTCGCTTCAAGCGCAACTCCGACTTGTGGCGAGATACTTCCACTTGCGAGCCATCCGCGGGTTGTGTTCGAGCGCTCTGATTTGGTCAAGACTCCAAGGGGCATCGCTTTGAACGTGATCACGGCGCTGAGGGTCTGTGGCGGACTATGAAGCAGGTCAGTTGGATAATTGCTCAATTCCAAACTGCGATCGCGCGACGGAACGGAAGTGCTGGTGAGAGCGGCGTCGCTGCTGCCAACCGCGATTATCTCCTTCCAACCGGCACGATCGGGGAAATTCTCGTCACGGTAGTCCAGCTTGAAAACTGATATGGCGGCGGTTTTTGGAAGCGCAGCGACATATATAAAACCAAGTTTCATCGTCGGCAGTCCACCGGCCCCTCGCGGAAAAATTACTTGCCAGGATCGTGTCATCAGCGGCATCGCACGCCCGTCTACTCGCAAGACAAGTCCTTGTTTAAGCCGTGCCGCTTGCCGCGCGAGATACGGCGGGAGAGTGGGATTTCCAACTTGTGGTACGATGCGATTTTCCTGAATTTCCTGGAATGTAGGAATTTCAGCCATATCGATTAAGTAATCGATCTCTACTGAATGTTTGAGCGGAACAATCTTCGAGTAGTGATTAATACTGAAATTGCCCATTGGATGGGCAATCGAGGAACGAGGCGAAGCGAATAAGCAGATGAGGACAAATGCAAATGCGATAACTCCTCGGGCATGGAGACCTGCCCCCGCTGCTCTTACGCGGCAATAATTACGCTTCATCAGTTTCACCGACTACCGCTTTTTCATGCACTTTGGTTATTGCGGCTCGATTGTCTCGGCGACTCGCTGCGACCCCGTCGATGCATTCAACAACGCATATTCATGCGCCGCGAAAGCATCGAGAATAGGTTGAAAATGTGGATTTATCGCGAGCGCACGGGCGAGACTCGCGCGCGCGAGGTCATTGTCTCCCACTGCGGCGTAAATCAATCCAGCGTGAAAGTAAAGCCGCGCGTCAGTGGTCTGGAATCGAATCGCGGCCCGGATATGCGGTAACGACACTTTAGCCTGACCGTCACGATAGAGCGCCCATGCCAAGGCGTCCTGTCCATAAATATCCTGGCGTGTTTTGAACTCGGCAACCGCAAGCTCTAGCGCAGTCCTATGCTCGATATCCTGATCGGCGTAATAATCCACCAGTACCCGGTTGTATAGTACGCGGTTGAGACTGTTCAGATGGGCTATGAACTCGACCAATTGATGCTGCTGGCGGGCATCATTATCGCGCCCCATCCGTTGGTATATAGCGCATAGGGCGGCCGCGTACTGCGGCAAAGGAATGACCGCGATGGCGCGGCGGTAATAATTGGCGGCATCATTAAATTTTTGCTGAGCTGCGGCAGTCTGGCCAAGTAACCCAAGTGCCCGGTGATAATTTGGATAGGTTTTCAGTGCGGCGTGTCCCAGAATAGCAGCATCGCTAAGCCGCCCCATCAAAAAATAATCCTGCGCAAGCCTAACCTGCGCCCATGCGATGCCCTCGGGTGGTTCTCCCGCCGTCGTTCCATCGCTAATCGCGCGCTTGAGGTCAGCCAGGGCCGCCTTATTGTTAGCGCGCATAGTCTCCAATCCAGAAAGACGACTGAGCGAATAAAGGTCGGCCTTGAGCGCAACCATCCGCGAATATGTCGTGGCGGCGGCGGCGTAATGCCCGGTTTCGAGCTGCGCATCGCCCAGCACGCCATAGCTATAGGAATCGTCCGGAGCCAGCTTGAGTGCCGACTCCGCTTCACTGCTCGCACCCGAAAAATCGTGCAAGGAGTAGAGCACAAAAGCCAAATGCCGCCGCGCGGGGGCAAGCTTGGGCTCCATCGCAAGCGCTTTGGTCAGTGCCTTTTTTGAAAGATTGAAGTATGCGATGTCGCCGGTTTGGCGACCCTTCTGGATATACAGGTCGCCCAGCCGATAATAGAGTTCGGGATTAGGCCGCTGCGCCAAAATTTTCTGGACCAGCGAGATATCTCGATCAACGATTAAGCTTTGCGCGTGCGTCTTACCCGGACACAACATCAGACCGAGTAACGCGACCGCGACCGCCCCGATCCACATTTCACTCCAACTGCCGGTCTGGTATTTGTTTTCCAACTATCGCTTTCGGACTCGGCCAGCCGAATAAGTGGTGTGGCTCAAGCTCTGGCGATTCGGAGCATACCGGCCCTGCGCAAGCGAGACTGCCACTGGCCGATATACTCCAACATCGCCGACGATGACTAAATCATCAAACTCATCACTTTGAGTCGAACGCTTAACTACCGCTGTCTGGACTCAAACCGCCATTCACCGGTACCCCGTTGTTGTTGGGCACTGGTCCATTTGGCGAACCTGGCAATGGCGCCTTGATGTAGGGAAACGTGTTGTCGAAGAAGCTCGCGTTGACCAGCGCCCCATCGGTGAATGGCAGGTTGCCGGAAGGCGCTTGGTCTATCGTGCCGAACAATTTCAACGGATTTATTAGCGCCCCCATTGCCACTCGCAAAGTAATGTCCACCACGTCATCGCCCGGCCGGCGGCCATTAGGAAAACCCGCAGCGTCGCCATCGATCAAACCCAACCTATCCTGAGTCGCGGGCGCTGTGACGGGAGTGCTCGTGTTAAGCCGCACCATTTCAGATGCTACCACGTTCGGGGGCTGATTTACGCCTTTCAGTCCCGTGAGATAGACAGCCACCAGATCTGTGCGAGGAATAAGTGTTGGGGCCGTTACAGTCGGGAACAACGCCTGGATCAAGGCCGGCACACTCGGGTTCGTCACATATTTAAGAAATTGTCCATCGTCTTTTGGCTGACTTGAATTAAAAGTGTCCTTGTCCTTGAGTCCAATCACCAACTCGTTAACCAGCGGCATGCCCAAGCGCGAAACCTGAACGAAGTCCCTCGCGTTCATATTCTTCCGATTGGCGCTGTTTTTGATGTTTCGATTTCTCGGCACGCTCGCAGTCGCCCAGGCGCCAATAATTGGCTGTTGATTGTTTTCGACCACACAGCTAATCGGCAGTTCCATAATTAGCGAGGTAACATTTTTGCCGGCCAGGGCATCCGCTGCCTCATCGGGCGGTCCGACGGGATTAGCGATATTGACGAGATCGAACGTTTCTCCCAGATTTACGACAAACGGATCTTTACGCTGCCCTACAAAGAGCCTGCCCTTGGTGGCGCATCCCGGGATGTTAATATCGTGTATATCGGGATGTTAATATCGTGTATATATTGACTAGCATAGGCCTGATAATCGGGAAATGATTTGGTACCGATATTATCGGTGGGCTTGGTAAATACGCTTTTGCCGTTGTCGCATGTTACCGATGCCGACTTGTTGCCGTGTTTTGTCAACAAATCTACGGTATATGTTTCGGTCACATTTAGATTGCTGAGATTTGAACCTGTAGTGGGGCCGATATTAACCAAGGGAACAGGTATTTGCTGACCACCGACCGGTACTGACAGGTTGTTATAAGTGTTGGTGAACCTAAAGCGGAACGTTAACTCCGGTTTCGCATCTCCATCGTTGTCGATATTAATGTCATAGGCCGCGTCGGGATCCATCGTGTAATAGTTGGGACCGGCAAATGGATCTTCGAGCGGTTGATAGTTGGCCACGATAGTAACGAAGTCTTGTCTGCCCGTTTCATAACTGCGAAAAAGGTAGACATCGGTGTTGTCCTCCTTCGGCATCGTCGTGATTAGCGGCGCTTCGCGGTGGCTCGAACCAAAAGCGACTATAGCCGTGAGGACAAGGCCGGCGGCGGCCATTATGGCCAAGGGCATCGTCTTTCGCGTGTTCATCGTTTCCTTTGGGTTTGCGGGAATTGCTTTCACCGGCATGATGCCCGGCGGGGGATGAATCAACACATCCGTTACAAGTACCGCCGGGGATCGTCGGATCGGAAGCTTATTTGCACGCGCATAAACGGGCCGGCTGTTCGCGCGTTACAGTTATCGTTGGGGAAAACGTGCCGACTTTATTTGTGTCATACAAGGTAGTGACGGCTAGAAGTCTTGGCGGTTAAAACGTTCAGTTCCAGTTTCTTTCAAAGCAATCTTGACCGGAGTATTAGAATACTAGCCAGTCAATCGTTTCTGGGAGGGCAGTCATGAAGCTCTGCACCTATGAAATCGCGACGCCGCTGGGTCCTGTCAGCCGGATCGGGATGGAGACGCCGCGCGGCCGCATCCTCGATCTGAACGCCGCCTGCGAATTGACCGTCGCCGAGCGAGTCGGCAAGCGCCGCGCAAAACATCTGGCTGACGCGATCGTGCCGGCCGACATGATCGGTTTTATCGACAACGGACCGATCGCGCGCGAAGCGCTGGACCACGCACTGCGGCATCTGGGCGCGACGGTGGACGATCCCGGACTGCGAAGCCTAAGCGGCGGCCGGATGGTGTGGAATCGCGATGAAATTCGCCTGCTGGCGCCGCTCCCCCGCCCACGCACCATCCGCGATTGCCTGGCGTTCGAGGAGCACTATCGCAATGCGCTGCGCGACCATCCTGTGCCGCCGGTATGGTACGAGCTGCCCATCTATTACAAAGGCAATCCGAATACCGTGCAGGGGACCGACAGCGAAGTGCGGTGGCCATCATACTGCGCTGAAAAACTCGACTACGAACTGGAGTTTGCCGCGATCATCGGATGCGAGGGCGTGAATCTGTCGCCCGCACAGGCATGGAAACATATTTTTGGGTACACCATCTTCAACGATATTTCGGCGCGCGATATTCAGATGAAAGAGATGGCGGCGCTGCTCGGACCGGCTAAGGGCAAGGACATGGACGGCGGCAATCTGCTTGGACCGTTCATCGTCACCGCCGATGAATGGGACCCGCGCGACGACCATACGATGGAAGCGCGCGTCAATGGCGAGCGATGGGGCGGCGGCAGCACCAAAGCTATGCATCACGACTTCGGACGGATCGTCAGTTACCTCAGCACCGGCGAGACCATCATGCCGGGCGAGGTGATCGGATCGGGCACGGTCGGCACCGGATGCGGATTGGAAGTGGATAAATATCCGCAGCCGGGCGATCTGATCGAGCTCGAAGTGCACGGCCTGGGAATTCTGCGCACGCGCTTCGTCAAATAGTCGGTCGGGGCGCAACCTGGACGCTCCGGTGCCAGTTGGCAACGCACCGCAGCGGGGCTGAACGCTATTCACATTAGATGGGCGCGTGCTAAATATCCGCGTAGATAATGCCACGCTTCAAGCGGGCGGGAGGCCAGCATAATGAGCATCGCGCACAGCAACCAGGGCAACGGAACCAAAGTGAGACCGCTGCCGATGCGGCTACATCATAACGCCTACGTCTGCCACGACCTCGAACAGACGCGCAAGTTTTACGAAGACGTGTTGGGATGGCCGCTGATTTCGGTGTGGCGCGAGCGGGATTTCATCTTCAACGAGGACTTGAGCTACTGCCATCTGTTCTTTCAAATTGCCGACGGCGGTTGCCTCGCGTTTTTCAAGTTTGCCGATGACGCCATGCAGGAGAAGTTCGCCCAGTATGGTCCGCATTCGCCATTCGTGCATCTGGCCTTGAAGGCCGACGCCGCCGTGCAGGAAGAGGTGAAGCGCCGGCTCGAAGCGGCGGGATACAAAACCGATGTTATCGATCACGGTTATTGCCGCTCGCTCTATTTCACCGATCCCAATGGGCTGAACCTGGAATTCGCGGTAGATCATCCGGACTGGGACAAGATCGTCGCGCTACGTACCGCGAGCGCGCACGACGATCTAAAGAAATGGATTGCGGGCGATCACTCAAGCAACAACGACTGGCGTCCGCCCGAAACCCAGCCTAGCCACACCGGCAAATAGAACTGATCAGCCGTCTTTGAAGGTGTTCGACTTCTACAGAGAAAATAGAGAAGTGGTGGAATCCCTTGCAACTGGATCCCACCACTGTTTTGCCTAATCAGTCCGCGCCGTCGTCCTCTGGTCCTTGGGTACAGAAGCTTCTCCCGTGTAAGAGGTGTGCTCCGCGCCGTTCTTGGTGAGGATGTCTTTCGCGCGATCCCGTTCTTTGTTGTCCTCGGTATGAACGGAGATCAGGATGTTGCCCTCTTTCAACTTTCCCTCATAGCGCTTGGCTTCATACTCCGGAATGCCCATTCCGATGAGTGCGCCGGTAAGACCACCGGCGGCTGCACCACCGGCTGCTCCTGCCAGAGCCGCCATGATTGGACCTGCCGCGATAAATGGTCCGAGCCCTGGGATAGCCAGCGATCCGATTCCTACCATCCAGCCCAAGGCGCCCCCCAACACCGCCCCGCTCCCGGCGCCGGTGGCGGCCCCTTCCGGAGCTTTGGTGTGTTGCTCGTGAGCGAAATCTCTGGTCCCTTGCGTGTCGGGAAGAAGCACCGACACATCATTGTTCGAGAAGCCCGCAGCTTTCAATTGCTCGGCTATCGTGATCGCTTGGGATTGACTCTTGGCGATACCGAAAACTGCTTTTTTTGCCATGCCATTCTCCTATCTATTGAGCTTCGACTTTAAGTTGATTTCTTACCCGATCCACACCAGACACCGCCCGGGCCTTTCTCGCGATTACAACTTTCTCCTTTTCGGTTTTTACCGGCCCGCGCAGGGTAACAGTGCCATTAACGGTGATGATTTTCACATTGTGAGCCATCATCGAGAGTGCATCGTCCTTGACCACCGCACGCCGAATTCTGCGAGTAATCTCCATATCGCTTTTGGAGTTCGATTGCTGGTCGGCGGTAACTGCTTCGGTATTGCGATCTCTCGCATTAACGCCGGTGTTATTAGGCGCGGGCGTCGGATCTTGTGCGAATGAGAACGAACCAATCGCAAGGAGTGAAAAACAGGAAAGTAGTACTAAGGGAAGTCTTTTCAATGCAGGATCCTCCTACGACTTTTTAGGTAACTGGTTATGGATAAATCAGCCCATAATGATCAATCCCGTGCCTGGATTTGCCCCGGTTTGATGGACACTCCGAAAAGCGCGAAAGTACGCGCGCAA
>JADEYI010000692.1_pt1 | contig 38985 bp, 33 predicted proteins | sample 8542331 | NCBI WGS metagenome assembly JADEYI01 (sample SAMN16510988, study PRJNA670497) | mine drainage metagenome | isolation source: biofilm near Copperflume 1 | place: Germany: Marsberg coppermine Kilianstollen | collected 2018-02 | reverse complement strand
ACGCTGATCTCGAAGTCCATCTGCGCCAGTCCGACGAGGTACGCGCACTCGATCACCGTCGCCTTGCGCTGCACCTTCCGGAACGACGCCCAGCCGCCCGGGATGACGTTCGCCTTCGGCACGCGGACGTCCTCGAACTTCACTTCCGCCTGCTTGTCGGCGGCGATCGTCTTGAGCTGCGTCTGCGTAATCCCGGACGCCTTCGCATCGACGATCACCAGCTCGATGCCCTGCTCGCCCTTCGTACCCGGCCGCCGGCCGACGACGGTCATGTAGTCGGCGACGTTGGCGTCGCGGATGAAGAGCTTGGCGCCGTTCAGCACAAGGTCGTTGCCGTCGTCCTTCACCTCCAGCGCCACGCCCTCGGCGTCGAAGCGGGCCGACGGCTCGGTGAACGCCAGCGTCCAGATCGCGTTGCCGCCGGCAATCTGCGGCAGGTACTGCTTCTTCTGCTCGTCGGTTCCCGCTTCGAGCAGCGGCAGCACGCCGCCGACCTGCGTCGAGATGAACGGCCCTGGCACGAGCGCCCGGCCGAACTCCTCGATGAGGATGATCAGGTCCAGGTAGCCGAAGCCGGCGCCGCCGTACTGGTCGGGGATCAGCAGTCCCTGCCAGCCCTGCTCGGCCATCTTCTTCCAGAGGTCGGGCGAGTAGCCCTTCTCATCCTCCTCCATCTCGCGGACGAGCGTCTCCGGGCACTCCTTCTCGAGGAAGTCGCGCGACGCGTTCCGCAGCAGCTCTTGCTCTTCCGACAATCCGAGGTCCATGCCACTACCCTTTCTGCTTCTTCTTCGTCTTCGTTTCGTCCGCGTGCTCGGCGGCGCGAGCGACCTTCATCGGCACATGATGCCGTGACACGCCCTTCCCGCCTGCCCGCGCCGACCACGCCCGACCCGAGGGCAGGTGCTGCGGGCGCGGGTCGCTGGGATGCCCCATATTCTGCACCGTTTTCGGCGTACGCTCCAGCCGTTGCGTCGTGTGCTCTGGCCTCCGTTTCTGCAACCATCGTCGCCGTCAGGATCGACCTGGGAGCATCGCATGCACGTGAGCGCCGCGACGACCTCCGCCCCTCCACCGTCCAGCCTCCGGCTCCAGCCTGTGTGGGCTCCAGCCCCACCCCTATGTGCGCTCCGACCTGCCGCCTCCGGCCTCCAGCATCCGCGCCCGAGCCTCCGCCTGCTCCTGGTTATGCAGCACCTGCGACCAGGCCGGCCAGAGCAGGAAGATCGCTGCGACGACGACGGCCGGCCACGCCGCCCACACGATGTACTCGCTGCGGAAGGCCTGCCACTTTGTCAGGCGGCGCGCGTCGAGACAGTCCTCGGTTGCCGCCTTCACCTGCTGCTGCTGCACATCCTCGACCGGGATCCCCTGCGCCTCGGCGATCTTCTCCTGGAAGCCGATGCAGTTATTGTGCGTCGCCCCGTTGCCGATGACGCCCGTCGCATAGAGCGTCGTGCCGAGCGCGAGCGCGGCGGCGTAGATGAGCACGGCCAGCGCGGCGGCGCGGGCGAGGCGCTTCATCGGGCGTACGCCCGGCGAAGCGGCTGAAGCTGGATACACGTCGCAACCTCCAGCTTCCGGCGTCCCGCTTCATTCGCACTGCATCGCATCACCATCGGCCTCATCCCCGCGGCAGGCCCAGCCCGCGCTGGGCGATGATGTTGCGCTGGATCTCCGATGTGCCGCCGGCGATCGCCGAGCCGACGGACGTCACGTACGATTTGGCGAAGCGCGACCGCAGCTTCTCCCACGGGCTGCCGGGCCAGAGCTGGCCGTACAGCCCCATGATGCCGGCGCCGATGCGCGCCTGCCGCTGCACGTACTCCGAGTTGAACACCTTGACGATCGACGCCTCGTAGTTCGGGACGAGCCCGCGCGCCTGCATGCTCACCACGCGATACGACAGCAGTTGCGCCATCTCCAGGTCGATCCACAGGTCGGCGACCGCATGCCGCACGCTCGCCTTCTCCCAGAGGCGCCGCCCGTCGCCCTGCGTCTCCGTCTTCGCGAAGCGCGTCAGGTCTTCGAGCGAGCGCAGCGCCTGCGACGTGCCGCCGATCGACGAGCGCTCGAAGTCGAGCGTCGTCGTGGCGATGTACCAGCCGCGGTTCAGCTCGCCGAGCAGCCCCGAGCGCGGCACGCGCACGCTCTCGAAGAACACCTCGTTGAAGCTCTCGCCGCCGGCCATGTTGATCAGCGGCCGCACGGTGATCCCCGGCGTCTTCATGTCGAGCAGGAAATACGAGATGCCGCGATGCTTCGGCGCCGCCGGATCCGTGCGCGCCAGCACGAACATCCAGTCGGCGTAGTGCGCCTGCGACGTCCAGATCTTCTGGCCGTTTATGACGAAGTCATCGCCGTCCTGCACCGCGCGCGTCTGCAACGACGCCAGGTCGGAACCGGAGTTCGGCTCGCTGTAACCCTGGCACCAGACGACGTCGCCCGATGTGATGCCGGGGAGGTGCTGCTGCTTCTGCTCGTCGCTGCCGTAGAGGATGATCGTCGGACCCAGGTAGCCGACGGCGGCGGTGTTGATGATCGGCGCGCGGGCGTAGCCCATGCACTCGTTGAAGATCACCTGGTCCCAGAGGTCCATCTCGAGGCCGCCGTATTGCTTCGGCCAGGCCGGCGCGATCCAGTGCTTCGGCGCGAGCTTCTTCAGGAACTGCCGCCCGAACTCGAAACCCTCGTCGTCGATGGCGTTGTCGGCGCCGTCCCAGTCCGCCGGCAGCGCGTCGCGGAGGAAGCCGTTGACTTCTGCGCGGAACGACTGTTGTTGGGCGGTGAAGGTGAAGCGCATCAGGGGAAGCTCCTGAGTATGGCCTGTGAGAGCCGAGAGGCGGGAGGTGAGGTATCCCGACCCTCACCTCTCACGTCGCGTCTCTCCCGCCTCATCGCTAGTCCCGCGGCAGCCCCAGGCCGCGCTGGGCGATGATGTTCCGCTGGATCTCCGACGTGCCGCCCTCAATCGTGTACGCCTGCGAGCGCAGGTACGTCGCCGCCCAGCGGCCCTTCGTCGGGGCGTCGTCGCCGCGCAGCTGGCCGTACTGGCCGAGGATATGGATCGCCGTGCGCGCGATGCGCTGGTTCAACTCCGTGCTGAAGAGCTTCAGCGACGATGCCTCGTAGTTCGGGATCAGCCCGCGCGCCTGCATGCTCGCCACCCGGTACGAGAGCATCCGCGCCACCTCGACCTCGACCATCCGGTCGGCGAGCTCGTAGCGCAGCATCGGGTTCGTCCGCAGCGTGCTCGTCGGTTCCGCCTCGTGCGCCGTGGCATACTCCACCAGCTCTTCGACGTGCTGCTTCATGCCCGTCGCCGAGCCGATACTCGAGCGCTCGAAGTCGAGCGTGGTGACGGCCGCGTACCAGCCGCGGTTCTCCTCGCCGATCACGTTCTCCTTGGGGATACGGACGTTGTCGAAGAACACCTCGTTGAACTCGTGCGAGTTCCCCAGGTTGTACAACGGCCGTACCTCGACGCCCGGTGACTTCATGTCGAGGATGAAGTAGGTGATGCCACGGTGCTTCGGGGCGTCCGGGTCGGTGCGCGTGAGCAGGATCATGTACTTCGCCATGTGCGCCAGCGTCGTCCAGATCTTCTGCCCGTTGATCACGTAGTCATCGCCGTCGCGCACGGCGCGCGTCTGCAGCGACGCGAGGTCCGAGCCGGCGCCCGGCTCGCTGTAGCCCTGGCACCAGATGTCCTCGCCCTTCAGCATGCCGGGCAGGAACTTCTGCTTCTGCTCGTCGGTGCCGTGGACGATGAGCGTCGGACCGGCCATGCCGAGGCCGATGATCATGTGCAGCGGACGCGGCGCCTTCTGGAGCGCCATCTCCTCGTTGAAGATGAACTGCTGCACCGTCGTCATGCTGGCGCCGCCATACTCTTTCGGCCACGCCGGCGCGATCCAGCCCTTCGCGCCGAGCTTCTTGAACCACTCCTGATTCGCTGCCCAGCCGCTGACGAGCGCCTCCTGCCCGGACTCGCCCGGCTTGGGCCGCGGCGCCTCCCTCAGGATGAAGTCTCGCACCTCGCTCCGAAACGCTGCTTCCTCGGGGCTGTCCGTGAAATCCATCTTGGTACGCTCCTCTCGACTGTTCGTGTCTGCGCCATCGAACGATGGCCGTGGTGTTGGTACGGTGGTTGGAGGACGTGCCTCCGGGCTTCAGCTTCCATCGTCCACCATGCGCGCGACGCAGCGCGCGTCGGCCCTCTAGTCCCGTGGCAGGCCGAGGCCGCGCGTGGCGATGATGTTCCGCTGGATCTCCGACGTGCCGCCGGCGATCGTCGACGCCAGCGACGTCATGTACGAGCTCTCGTAGCGGCCCTTCATCGGCGCATCGTCGCCGTACAGCTGACCGTAGAGCCCCAGCACCCTCACGCCGGTGCGCGCGATGCGCTGGTTCAGCTCCGACGCGAACAGCTTCGTCATCGAGGCCTCGTGGTTCGGGATCATCCCGGCGGCCTGCATCGTCACCACACGGTACGACATCAGCCGCGCCACGTTCGCCTCGATGTAGCGGTCCACCAGCTCGCCCTTCAGCGACTCGAGCTGCCCGGTGCGGCTCGTGCCGTCGCCCTCGTGCTCCTTCGCGTACTTCACGAGCCCATCGAGCTGCAGGCGAATGCCGACGGCGGAGCCGATGCTCGAGCGCTCGAAGTCGAGCGTCGTCGTGCCGATGTACCAGCCGCGGTTCAGCTCGCCGACCAGGTTCTTCGCGGGCACGCGGACGTCCTCGAAGAACACCTCGTTGAACATGTTCTGGTTCGCCAGGTTGGTCAGCGGCCGCACCGTGACGCCCGGCGACTTCATATCGAGCATGAAGTAGCTGATGCCCTTGTGCTTCGGCGCATCGGGGTCGGTGCGGGCCATCATGAACATCCAGTGCGCGTACTGGGCGCCCGAGGTCCAGATCTTCTGGCCGTTGATCACGAAGTCATCGCCGTCGCGCACGGCGCGCGTCTGCAGCGACGCGAGGTCCGAGCCGGAGCCGGGCTCGCTGAAGCCCTGGCACCACTGCACCTCGCCCGAGAGGATGCGGCCGAGGTGCTCCTGCTTCTGCGCCTCGTTCCCATGCACGATCAGCGTCGGGCCGATCATCGAGACGCCCATGCCGCCGACGGGCGGCACGCGGTTCTCGGCGAACTCCTCGTTCATGATGAACTGCTGCTTCACGCTGAGGCCGGCGCCACCGTACTCCTTCGGCCAAGCGGGCGCGATCCAGCCGCGGCCGGCGAGCTTCTGTCGCACGCCCTTCAGCCGCTCGAAGGCGCCACGGTACATGCCGCGCTCCAGGTCCTCGGCGCCGCCCTCCGGCACCTCCTTGCGCAGCTCGTTGTTGATGAAGTCCCGCACTTCCGTCCGGAACGCCGCTTCTTCGGTGTTGTCCTTGAAATCCACGTCGTTTCACTCCTGTCGCATGTGGCATGTCGCAGGTCTCAGGTCCTGCGTATTCCGGCCCGTTCACCACCTGAACGCCCGTATCGAATGAGTTGCCTGAGTCGACGCGCAACCACGCGATACCCGGCGACGAATCTGAATGTTTCTCCTCCTCAGTGATCCAGCCCGGCTCTCGGGCGATATCAACTGCGCGGACATTTCGTCGGTCGACCCCGGCGCCATCGTGAGGAAGTTGCAACGTGGCGAGGCGAGTGTCGCTTCCGGTGCCCCTCGGCGATGTTCGTCGCAATGGACGTGCAGGCGCGACCGATCCGGCTGGCGAACCCTGACGCCCGGACGATGGGGCCGGCGCCGAGGTCGTGCACGGGCCGCACCGGCGCCCCCGCGCGCTGATGCACCTCCAGCTGCCCGTATCGCTGCCGTCGTGCGGATGTCACTCGAACTCACCGTCGACCCGACCTGCAACGTGCGACCTGCGACTGTATGCCGTCACGCGCGCGGCAATCCCAGTCCGCGCGCGGCGATGATGTTCCGCTGGATCTCCGACGTGCCGCCTCCGACGGTGCTCGTGGTCGCGTAGAGGTACGCGCTCTCTGCCCTGCCGTTGAACTGCGCCCGCACGCTCCCGCGTCGTAACTGGCTGTAGGCGCCCAGCGCACGCATCGCCGTCACCGCGATGCGGATGTCCAGCTCCGATGAGTACAGCTTCGCGATCGACGACTCCTTGTTCGGCACGAGGCCGCGGTTCTGCATCGATACCACGCGCGTGCAGAGCATCTGCTCCACCTCCGACTCGACGGCGCGATCGGCGATCTCGTGGCGCAGCGCGCGGCTCTTCGAGACGTAGTCGTCGTCGCGATGCTCCCGCACGAACGCCGCCAGGTCGCGCACCATCAGCCCGTGCGAGACGCTCGTCGCGATACCGCTGCGCTCGAAGTCCAGCGTCGTCGTGCCGACGTACCAGCCGCGGTTCTCTTCGCCGAGCAGGTTCTCCTTCGGCACGCGCACGTTCTCGAAGAACACCTCGTTGAAGTCGTGGTTGCCGGCCATGTTCACCAGCGGCCGCACCTCGATGCCTGCTGACTTCATGTCGACGATGAAGTAGCTGATGCCCTTGTGCTTCGGCGCCTCCGGATCCGTCCGGGCGAGCAGGATCATGTAGTCGGAGACGTGCGCGCCCGACGTCCAGATCTTCTGGCCGTTGACGACGTAGTCGTCGCCGTCCTTCGTCGCCCGCGTCTGCAACGATGCCAAGTCCGAGCCGGCGCCGGGCTCGCTGAAACCCTGGCACCAGATCGCCTCGCCGCGGACGATCGGCGGCAGGTACCGCTGTTTCTGATCTTCGGTGCCGTAGAGGATGATCGTCGGACCCGCCCAGCCGGTGCCGATGCCGTAGTTGCCGCCCTTCGGCGCGCCCGCCGCCGCCATCTCCTGGTTGAAGATGAACTGCTGCATCACCGTCATGCCCGCGCCGCCGTACTCCTGCGGCCAGGCCGGCGCGATCCAGCCGCGATCCGCCAGCTTCTTCGCCCAGTCGGCGTTCAGCTGGCGATAGGCCTCCGTGCCCAGGCGGATGTCGTCCCAGCCGCCGCCGCCGAACATCGCACCGAGGCCGCGGCGCCGGATGCCCGGCGGGCACTGCCCGGCGATGAACGCGCGCACTTCGCTGCGGAACGACGCTTCGGGCGCGCTGTCGTGGAAGTCCATGCTCAGCCTGCTTTCCGCCTCGTGGGAACAGCCCGCACATTGTCGTAAACCCTCACGTTTACGTCAACGACCACGAGCCGACGGTGACGGACGTCGGAGGTCGGAGGTCGGAGGCGGCGCCGGGGCGGGGGGAACCGCGGATGGCGCAGGCGACAGCGGCGGATGGGCGCGGAGAACGCGCGCTTGACCAACAGCCGATGGCGTCCCGCGAGCCGTCATCATCCCACCGCCCCCTCGACGAACGCCGGCGTCTCGCCGCCGAGCGCCGACCAGATGCCGTCGGGCGCGCGCATCGGCGCCCGGTCGCTGAGGTACGTCGGCGCGCCGGCCGCCGTGCGCTTCACCGCATCGAGGTAGAGCCGTCCCCAGATCGCCGCGCGGGCGCGGTCCATCTCGCCGGAGAAGCCCAGCACATGCATCATGTCGAGCGTCATGCCAATGCCGAGGAACTGCCAGGCGACTATCCGCGCGTCGACGTCCTCGCGCACGATGCCGCGCGCCTTCCCCTCTTCCAGCGTGTCGGCGACGAACTCGACGAAGGCGCCGAAGCTCTCGCGCAGCGCCGCCCGGATCTCGGGGTCGTCGGCTTCGGAGAGCGCCCGGAACTGCAGCTTCATGTTGGCGGTGTGGCTGTCGAGGTGGTCGTAGTAGTAGACGCCGATCGCCCAGAGCGTCTCGATGGGATCGTCGTAGTCGCAGGAGATCTCCTCCCACACCCTGAGCAGGCGCGGCGCCGTCGCCCGCAGCGTCGCGACGAAGAGCTCCTTCTTGCCGGCGAAGTGGCGGTAGAGCGCCGGCTCGGAGATGCCCGCCGCCTTCGCCAGGTCCGCCGTGCCCACCTTGGCGTACGTCTGCCCGGCGAACACCGACCGCGCGCTCTCGATGATCTGGCGCTTGCGCTTCTCGGCCGGCAGCCGGCGCGCCCTCGTCGTCACCATCGCCGCACCATCCCAGCTTGTTAGTGAGCGCTCACTAGTACGATCGCCACCGTAGCACCAGGGTGCACAGGCGTCAACCGCTCCTCGCACATCGCCCCGCCGACGCGGCCTCCCCCCGATCGGCGCCCGTCAGCAATGCACCTGCGGACTCGACCCGTGCCACGACTGCCTGGAACGACGAGCGGTTGCAAGCCCGGCGGCCGCCGACGACGATCCGCATCCAACATGCGCGACCGTGCGGCGAGAGGAGGCGCACCAGATTGGTTCGGTCGGCCGCCTCTGCGCGAAGGAAGGCAAGAAGCAGGCGATCGCCGACTTGATGCCTACAGGACTGCAGGAGCGCCACGCGCCGAACATCAGGGCTTCGCCGCGTCCCACCTCGTCGACGCCAGCGACGAGCGGTGGCTGGCCGCGACCTTCGGGAGTGGGCACGCCTGCCGCGCCAACGCCGACGACCCGGCGCAGGACCGGCTGGTACCGCACGGCGCGCGACCTGCTGCAGTGACACCCCGGGGTGGCAGGATGGGCCGCTCGCACCTGAACCGTCGAACGGCGACACTGCAGAGATGCCCAGCCCGGCGCAGCTCGATGACATCCGCGCCCGCGTCGCCGCCTACCGACCGGCATCGATCGACGAGCCGGCGCTGGCGCGCGCCGCGGTGCTGCTGCCGCTGTACCAGCACGCCGGCGAGCTCGCCGTGCTCTTCACCGTGCGCTCGGAGCTCGTCGAGCACCACAAGGGGCAGATCTCGTTTCCCGGCGGCGGCTACGATGCCGCCGACGGCGACCTGCGCGTCACCGCCCTGCGCGAGACGTGGGAGGAGATCGGCGTCGCGCGCGAGCACGTCGAACTCTTCGGCCAGCTCGACGAGATGGTCACGATCTCGGACTTCCTCGTGCGGCCGTTCGTCGGCCTGATCACGCAGCCGGGGCCGTATCCGTTCGTGCACAGCGAGGTCGAGGTGGCGCAGATCCTCGAGGTGCCGCTGCGTCATCTCCAGCACGCCGCGAACGTCGTCGCCGAAGAGCGCACCTACCAGGGCCGGACGATGATGACGTACTCGTATCGCTTCGGCGACCACCTGATCTGGGGCGCGACGGCACGCATCATCCACGGCTTCCTGGACCTGGTCCAGCGTTGACGCGACGCATCGATCCAGGCATCGTATGAGCGCCCTCTCGCATGGCGATGAGCCCGTCCCGAACGAGCCGCGCGCCGTCGCCCGGCGTGGAGTCGGGCCCCGCCGGGCGCTCTCCCGCCAGCCGCCAGTGAGCCGCGCGCTGTACCGGCCGTGCATCGCTGCCTGCCTCCGCATGCATCTCGACGCCGGCGGCGGATGGCTGCTAGACTGCGCACGGAGACGGCACCAGCGAACGCCAGGAGTGACGCGATGCGCAAGGACTTGATGGAGATCCTCGCCTGCCCGATGTGCAAGGGGGAGCTGACCCTCAGCATCGACGAGGAGAAGGACGACGAGGTGGTGCGCGGCACGCTGTACTGCGCGGCCTGCGACGAGCGCTACCCGATCGAAGACAGCATCCCGAATCTGCTGCCGCCGGACCTGCGGAAGGCGACGAGCGGCGCCTAGACGCCGGAGGATACCGATGGGACGCTCACGTCAGCTCGGCATGATCATGATGATTGCATCATCGGTGGAGATGCTGGTGATGGTGATCGCCGTGATGCGGCGCAGCTACCTGGCGATCGCGCTGCCAGTCGTCACGGCCGTCGGCATCGTCAGCGCGCTCGCCTTCTGGGTCGGCTGGACGATGGCGAACACCGACGAGGAGCTCGCCGCACTCGAGGAGCAGGACGCGGTGCCGGCGGTCGCGTAGGCGCGGGCGCCGCTCCCCGATCGCGCTCTCAGCGGTCGCGCACCGCCGCGGATGAGTGCGTCGCATCACGCCCCGACGAAGCTCGAGATGCCTCCGCGCGACGCAGCACAACCCCATCGCGGCGCACCAGAGCGCCGTCGCTGTGACGCGCGCGTCGCGCCGGGCGAACGAAGTGGGCGTCGCGCCGACGGCCAGATGTCAGGACGACCGGCAACACGGGGCGGCAGCCGCGCGGCGCGGGATCCGAGCAGAGGCTGAATCGCCCGGCCGCCGGTTACCGCCCGACGAGCGCCACGAGCGACTCATCCGCGGCCGCTGCCTCGAACGACCATTCGAGGTGGGAGTCCGCTTCGACGAGCGGTGTCAGCTCGGCGCGCTGCGCGAGCACGTGCTGGACCTGCGCGGCGGCGTCTGCGGCCTCCGCGTCCCGCCAGACGGTGACGCGTCCGAGTTGCTCGCTCTCCGGCGAGCGCAGGCTGTAGCCGGTGATGTAGCCGGGCTGCGCGGCGTAGACGGCGAGGAGGTCATCGATGATGCCCGCGACGACGGCGGCTTCGTCTGGCTTGGGTGTCATCAGGGACAGGCGGACGTAGAGCATCGTGCCTCCGTGCGCTGATCGGCGAGGAACGCATCCGAGGCATCGTACCGCGGGTGTGCCGGGCGAGAGAAGAGGCCGGCGCTACCACCAATGCGGTGACGCCGGGCGCGCGCGTGGTTCGACGACCCAAGGCCCTACAGCCGGAGCTTGCCGTGGGAGGGCTGGCGCCGGCGCTGGCGCGGATGACCCTCGTCTTCTTCCAGGAGCTCGATGGGCGGCGTCGAGACGGCTTCGTGGACGTAGCCGCAGCAAAGGCAGGTACTGTAGGCGCCGTACCAGTCGCGCTCGACGATCATCGAGCCGCGGCAGCGCGGGCAGCTTCGAGGCAAGGTGCTGTTCATGAGGTACCCCTCCAGGACCCCGATGGGGCCGCTTCGCCGGTGGCGCGCCGGGCCACCAGTCCGCCGGATGTGGCCTTCATTTCGCCTGCGGGAGGCGGCGCGGGTTCGGGCGCTCATGTCCCTTCGTGTCGGCGCGCGATGGTCGCCGCACGATTCACCCGGTCCGTCGCACGGATCCTGCCGTCTCCCGTCCCCGGATGCCGGCCCGGGGCACGGCGACTGCCTCGTCGGCAGAACAGCCCCACGGCGTCCGCAGGGCTGTTTGTGATTTCGCGTACATATTACGCCGGGCGCGGGAACGTGTCAATTCCTCATGCGAAATCTGTAACAAGAACCATGACAACTCCGGAAATCGGAGCCGAACGTATGTCTGACTGCGGCATGGCCCTCGCTCATCCCGAAGCCAGCTCTTCCGCGTCCCATTCCGCCTGGAATGCCATCAACTCCAGCCAGCGCTCGAGCGTCGTCCGGTGGCGGTCGCGCCACGTCTGCCCTTCCGGTCCGGCCCACGCGTCGAATGACGACCGTCCGGCCCAGTGTGTGATCGCCAGATACGAGCCGGCGTCCGATGTCCGCAGCAGCTCGAGGTCGAGGCAACCCGGCTGCTCCTTGTACGCCGGGATGATCGCGTCGCGCACGAGTTCGACGAGCTGCTGCTCGGACGCGCCCTCCTTGAGTGCCCAGCGCCGGATCGTGACGAACTCTGGCATCCCTGCATTTCCCCCTGTCTGCTCACGCGCGAGCGAACGCATCATCGGCACGGGCACGGGGCGTCCGGCGGCGCCCGCGGATGAGCGCGTTCCCATTGTCGTGCATTGGGCGCCGATGAGGAAGACGCGCTGCCGCTACTGGCGGGGGATCGGCCGTCGCTCCGGCTCCGGCGCGAAGGCGCGCCAGACATCGAGCGTCAGCAGGTCGAGGTGCGCGAGCTCGCCGAAGACGTAGCCATCGCTGGCGGCGAAGCGCTGCAGCACGCGCTCGATGATCCACTCTTCGTGCTCGTGCCACCAATCTTCGGGGATGTCGCGGGTCGTGTAGCCCTGGGGGTTCCGGTACGCGCTCGTCTCGACGGCGAAGCGCGTGAAGTCGAGCGGGCCGCCCTGGTCGAAGGTCCAGCGGACGTGGCGGCAGTAGGCGAGCGGCCGGTTCCAGGTGCCGCAGATCGGGCAGCGGACCTCCGCCGGCGCCGCTTCGGCGCCTTCGCCTTGCGCGATGATCGTCCCCATCGTACTGCTCCCTTCGCGCCCCCACGGAACGATGCAGTGCTCACAGAAGACAACGCGCCGACGCGACCCGGATTACAGCCGCGACCGGGGCGGCGATGGCGCGGGTGGGCCGAGGACGGACGTGGCAGGTCGGAGGTTGGAATCCGACCGGCGTTCGCGTGGTGTTCTTCGGCGGCCGCCGCCTCGTCGCGGCGCGCCGGAAGGCCTGCCAGATGCCGAAAGTTCAGGCTAACGGCGGCGCGTCCTATAATCAGCCGCACTGCACGGCGATGCGAAGGTGGAGGATACCCGATGAGCGGCGTACTGGAAGGCATCAGGGTCGTCGAGATGGGCGTGTGGGTCGCCGGACCGTCGGCGGCGGCGATCCTCTGCGACTGGGGCGCCGATGTGATCAAGATCGAGCCGCCGAACGGCGACCCCTTCCGCGGCCTCTTCGCCAACGCCCTCGGCGCCGCCATCCCCGTCAACCCGCCGTTCGAGATCGACAATCGCGGCAAGCGCAGTATCTGCCTCGACCTCGCGCGCGAGGACGGGCGGGCTGTGGCGCGCCAGCTGCTCGATGCCGCCGACGTCTTCGTGACGAACATGCGGCCGCGCGTCGTCGAGCAGTACGGGCTCTCGTACGACGACGTGCGGGCGACGAACCCGCGGATCATCTACTGCCAGGTGACCGGGCACGGCGCCGACGTGCCGGAACAGAACCGCGCCGCCTACGACATCGGCGCCTTCTGGTCGCGCGCGGGCGTCGGCGCATCGCTCACCGGGCCGGGCCAGCCGATCCCGCAGCAGCGCGGCGGCATGGGCGACCACATGACGGGGTGCAACGCGGCCGCCGCCATCTCGGCGGCGCTGTACCGGCGCGAGAAGACGGGCGAGGGTCAGCGCGTCGCGACGTCGCTCGTGCGCACCGGCGTCTACATGATGGGCTGGGACTACGCGCTCGAGATGCGGCTCGGCGTCCACACGACGCCGTACGACCGCTTCCATGCCCCCAATCCGATCATCAATTGCTTCGCCGCCGGCGACGGGCGCTGGTTCTGGCTGCTTCTGCTACAGGGGGACCGCCACTGGCCGGACCTCCTGCGCGCCATCGTCCGCGAGGACTTGGGCGAGGACGAGCGCTGGGATGACATCAGCAAGCGGCGCACCAATGCCGAATCGCTGGTCGCCGAGCTCGATGCGGAGTTCGCGAAGCGGCCGCTCGACGATTGGGCGGCGATCTTCGACCGCGAAAACGTCTGGTGGGCGCCCGTGAACACGATCACCGAGGCGCTCGCCGACCCGGTGGCGCGCGAGTCCGGCGCCTTCACGACGGTCGAGGGCCCCGACGGGCCGGTGCCGATGGTGAACACGCCGGTGGACTTCTGCGGCACGCCGGGCGGCCCGCGCGGCCTGGCGCCGGAGCTCGGGCAGCACACGGAGGAGGTGCTGCTGGAGCTGAGCTACGACTGGGAGAAGATCATCGCCCTCAAGGACGCCGGCGCGATCCCGTAGCATCGGGGTCGCTGCGAGATCGGCGTTGGACGGGGCTGCCGGCGATCGTCGGAGCGCGGCGGCCGACGTTGCCGCGGCATGCCGGCGGATCCGCCGTACAGGCGGAGCCGGGCCTACCCGGCCACGCGCATGACGTCGGACGTAGCGAGCACCTTCTCGCGATGCGAGACGTAGTACAGCAGCCCGGCGGCGACGCCGATCATGCAGACCACGGCCTCGATGCCGATCGCCGTGCGCACGCCGAGGCGGTCGGCCATCCAGCCCGTGAGAAAGCCGCCGATCGGCGTCGAGCCAGCGAAGAGCAGCATGTACAGCGCCATGACGCGGCCGCGCAGGTGGTCCGGCGTCGCCAGCTGCAGCGACGTGTTCGCGGTGGCGGCGAAGGCGGTGTTGGCGACGCCGAGCAGCAGCAGGAACGCCAGCGTCACGAAGTACCACTGGCTGAACGCGACGAACCCAAGCAGCACCGAGAACGCGGCGCCGCCGGCGAAGAGCGTGTACTTCGTCGCCGACTTCCGGCTCGCCAGCGACAGCGCCGAGATGAGCGCGCCGAGGCCGACGGCCGCGGTCAGGAAGCCGAGGCCGGCTGCGCCGCGATTCAGCACGTACTTGTCGACAAGCGGCAGGACGACGGTGAAGTTGTAGCCGAACGTCCCGACGATCGCGACGAGGATCACGATCAGCAGCGCCGCCGGCGTGCGGAAGGCGTACTGCAGCCCCTCGCGGATCTCCGCCAGCGGGTTCACCCGCCCGACCGCCCGCAGCCGCGCCTGGCCGTAGAGGTCCGCCATCGACATCATCAGCAGGCCGATGATCACCGGCACGAAGCTGATGCCGTTGAGAAGGAACGCCACCTTCACGCCGACCGTCGCGATGACGAAGCCGCCGATCGCCGGCCCCAGCAGGCGCGCGGTGTTGAAGAGCCCGGAGTTGAGCGTCACGGCGTTCATCAGGTCGTCGCGGCCCACCATCTCGACCACAAACGCCTGGCGCGTCGGCTGCTCGAAGGCGTTGGCGACGCCCAGCATCACCGCCAGCACGTAGATGTGCCAGAGCTGGATGTGTCCCGACCACACCAGCGCCGCCAGCATCAGCGCCTGGATCATCGCCAGCGTCTGGGTGCCGACGATGAAGTTCCGCTTCGGCACGCGGTCGGCGATGACGCCCGCGAAGAGCACGAAGATGGTGATCGGCAGGAACTGCAGGAGCGTCACCGTCCCCAGCGCCACCTTCGAATTCGTCAGCTCCAGCACCAACCACGCCTGGGCGATGGTCTGCATCCATGTGCCGCAGAGCGAGATGGACTGGCCGATGAAGTACAGGCGGTAGTTCCGGTTCCGCAGCGCCCGGAACGTCTCGCCGGCAACGGCGGCGACCGCGGGGGCGGGCGCGGCGACGCCGCCGTGTGCGGGGGTTGCCAGGCGCTCGAGCTCCGCGTCGGCTTGCTTCCAGGGAAGCCGCCTCCGAAGGCGCGCCGGAAACCGCCCGATCATTCTCTGACCTTTCCGTCAAGGGGAGTGTTTGACCGCAGTGTATCGCACGGCCGCGGCTCCGTCGATCTATCGGCCGGCGTGTGGGAGCAGCTGGAGCGGCGGCGACGGCGCCCGAACATCAGGGTTCCCCCCGATACACGCGGCGACCTGCGACGCGTACCATCGTCGCTGCAATGATGCGTGAAGTACTCCAACGTTGGTACATGCCGTTTGCCTGGGTGACGCTGTCATCGCTCGTCGCGGTGCCGCTCGCGATGTACCTCGAGAACGGCATGGCGTTGCAGCCCGGGACGCAGATCGGGCTCGGCTACGGTCGCCACTGGGTGGAGCGCACGACGCTGCTGACGGCGATGATGCCGTATCTCCTCAACCTGATCGCCGCCTACTGGTTCGTCAGCCCCGACGGGAGCACGCGCTGGGCTGCATTCTGGGCGACGCTCATCGCCGTCGCCCACGTCGTCGCGCCGGTCGCGCTCGCCGTGATGTCGGGCGTCGCGGCGCCGAACGGACAGCACGTCGTCGACTGGCAGACGCTGCGCTTCGTCCTCTGGTTCCAGGACATCGAGATGCTCCTGCTGGGCGTCGCCGTCTGGGTCGCCTTCGGACGGTTCGTCGGCAACAGCGCGGGCAGTGCGGCATCGCACGTGGCGTACTACGCGGAAGCGTGAACCACCCCCGACCGCTGGCGTTCCACGCCCCCGGCGTCACCCGAGGCGCAGCAGCCGGCCCTCGTTTGCCGCAAGCTCGATGAGCTGTGACGCCGCCGCCCCGGCGCGCTCGTGCGTGCTGATGATCTGCTCGCGCACGGCGAGCGACGCCGGCAGCTCGAAGGCGATCGGCTCGTTGGTGAAGCTCAGCGCCGTCAGCAGCCGCTCGTCGCCGTACGTGCGCGTGTAGGCGTAGACGCCCGCGGGCGTGCCATCGACCGCGGCGTAGTCGCCGAAGCGCAGCACGTCCGAGGAGCGGCGAAACCACGAGAGGCGGCGATACAACGACAGCAGGGAGCGCCCGTCGGCCGACTGCTGCTCGACGTTGCGCGAGAGGTCGCCGTACGGCAGCCACGGCTCGCCCGACGTGAAGCCGCCGGCCGGCGTCCATTGCATCGGCGTGCGCTCCGGGTCGCGGCCGCGGCCGTACGTGCGCGCTGGGTCCCTTAGCCGCTCCTCCGGCACGCGCGCATTCGTCATCCCCAGCTCCTCGCCGTAGTAGACGAACGGCGTGCCGCGCAGCGTCAGCAGCAGCAGCGCCGCCACGCGCGCCCGCTCCTCGCCGCGACCGTCGGCGCCGACCCGGCTGGCGAAGCGGTCGACGTCATGGTTGCCGAGCACGTAGTTCGGCCAGCAGCCGGACGGCAGCGCCGCCGCGAAGGCCTCGACCTTCGCGCGCACGTGCTCCGCCGTCCAGCGCCGGTCCCAGATGCGCACGAGCGAGAAGTTGAACGCCAGGTGCAGGCCATCGAGCGATGGGCCGCCGTAGTAGCGGACGATGTTCTCCGGCGGTCCGAACACCTCGCCGACGGTCATCCGCTCGGGGAACTCGTCGGCGACCTTGCGGATGGCGCGCACGGCGTCGATGATCTCTGGCCAGTTCTGGTCTTGCGTGTGCTGCTGGAGCGCCGTCTGCCCGAAGCGGCGGGCGGCGTTGCGGTCGATGGCGGGTGGATTGTCGCGCAGATCGGGGTCCTTGAGGATGCGGTCCATCACGTCGATGCGGAAGCCGTCGACGCCGCGGCGCATCCAGAATCGCAGCACGTCGTGCATGGCGGCGACCAAGTGCGGATTGCGCCAGTTGAGGTCCGGCTGCTCCTTCAGGAACATGTGCAGGTAGTACTGCTGCGTCGCCTGGTCCCACTCCCACGCCGGCCCGCCGAAGACGGCGATCCAGTTGTTCGGCGGGCTGCCGTCCGGCTTCGCGTCGCGCCAGACGTACCAGTCGCGCTTCGACGCAGCGACCGACGAGCGCGACTCGAGGAACCACGGGTGCTGCGACGACGAGTGGTTCGGCACGAAGTCGAGGATGACGCGGATGCCGCGCGCGTGCGCCTTCTCGATCAGCTCGTCCATCGTCGCCAGGTCGCCGAAGTCCGGGTGGACGCCGCAGTAGTCGGACACGTCATACCCGAAATCGGCCATCGGCGAGGGGTAGGTCGGCGAGAACCAGATCGCGTCGACGCCGAGCGAGCGCTCCGTACCGTCGTTCAGGTAGTCGAGCCGGTCGATGACGCCGCGCAGGTCACCGATGCCGTCGCCGTCGGAGTCCTGGAAGCTGCGGGGGTAGATCTGGTAGACGATGCCGTGCTTCCACCATATCGTCGGTTCCGGCAAGGGGTGGTCCTTTCGGCCTCGGGACGTGACGCAGGCGCCTCAGCTTCGAGTCGGACGATGTTGGATGGTAGACGTTGGATGGTAGACGTTGGATGTTGAAGGCGGAAGTTGCCAGGCGCGATGCCGGAGAGGACAGTGATGTTGTCAGTCGCCAGGTGGGCAGTGATTCTGTCAAGCGCTCAGTGAGCAGTGATCCTGTCAGTCGACGAAGGATGGGATCACGTTGAACGACAGGCGGCCGTCGGATCGCGGCGACGCTGGCTATTCGATGTCGGGTGTTGGGAGGCGCGACCGGATGTGCGCTGACCGCGCTCACTCCGCAAGCAGGTACGCCGGCGCGTCGTCGATCGGGCTGGCGACGCCGCCGCGGGCGCCCGGCGCCTGCAGGGCGCGCGTCGCGCGTTCGACGGGCGCCGCTTCGGGCAGCTCGTCGAGCGACGTGGCCCCGAGCTCCCTGAAGCGACGGCCGGCGACCAGCACGCGCCCCTCGTAGGAGCCGACGCTTCGGTTGTAGGCGTCGACCGTGCGGTCGAGTCCCTTGCGGATGTCGTCGAAGTGCGTGGACATCGTCAGCAGCCGCTCGTAGAGCTCGCGGCCGAGCTTGCTGATCTGCTGGGCGTTCTCGGCCACCTGCTCCTGGCGCCAGCCGTAGGCGACGGAACGCAGGAGGGCGATCAGCGTCGTCGGGCTGGCGATGATCACGCGATGCTCGACGCCGAACTCGATCAGCGTCGGGTCGTGCTGGAGCGCGGCGCTGAAGAATGTCTCGCCGGGGAGGAACATGACGACCATCTCCGGCGTCGCCGCGAATTGCGCCCAGTAGGCCTTGCTGCTGAGGCGCGTGACGTGCTCCCGAACCTGGCGCGCGTGGTCGCGATACAGCGTCTCCCGCTCGCCGTCTTCGGTGGATTCGAGCGCCAGCAGGTAGGACATCAGCGGCGCCTTGGCGTCGACCACGACCTGCTTGCCGCCGGGCAGCTGCACGACGACGTCGGGCCGGAAGCGGCCGTCCTCGGTGGTCACGGTCTGCTGCTCGCGGAAGTCGCAGTGGTCAAGCATGCCGGCCAGCTCGACGACGCGTCGCAGCTGGATCTCGCCCCAGCGTCCGCGCACGTTCGGCGTGCGCAGCGCCTTCACCAGGTTCGCCGTCTCCGACTCGAGCTGCTGTTGCGTCGCGCCGAGCGTCCGCACCTGCTCGCGCAGCTCGCTGTATGCCTCGACGCGCGCCTTCTCGACGTCCTGGAGCTTCGTATCGACCTTCTCGAGCGATTCGCGGATCGGCTTCACGAGCTCGCCGATCGCCGTCTGCCGCCGGTCGAGGTCGCCGGTGGCGGCGTGCTGGAACTCCGCCAGCGACGCCCGCGCCAGTTCGAGGAAGGAAGCGCTGTTCGCGCGCAGGGCGTCCGACGACAGCGACGCGAACGCCTCGCGCAGCTTCGCCTCCGCCTGCTGCAGCAGCGCCAGCTTCTCCGCGCCCGCCCGGCGCTCCGCCTCGAGCTCGGCGGCGATGCGCGCGCGTTCGAGGCGCACCGCCGATGACTCGGCGACCGCCTGCTCGAGCTCGCGCGAGCGCTGCGCGAGATCGACTTCGAGCCGCGCGATCCACTTTGACCACTCATCGAGGCGGGCGCTCGTCGAGGCGATGTCCGCCGCCGACTTGCCGGCGAGCTCGGCCAGCTCGCGCTGCGAACGGCCGCGCGCGACGGCTGCCGCGACGTAGGCGCCGAGCGCGCCGCCGGCAAGTGCGCCGAGAATGAGGCCCGTCAGGAGCATCGCAGACGCCTTCTGATCGTCGGCGTAGGCGCCTCACCCGTTATCGGCGCCGCGGCTATCCTAGCAGATCGCCGTGCCGCGCGGCTACAGGATGTCCACTTCGGGAGAACCATCGGCCCGGAAACAGACTGGCGTGCCATGCCCATGCCGCCAGAGGGATCGATCATCGAGCCGCGATGACCACCGATCATCGCCCGCCCGACGCCGCCGGCGACCTCGCCCTGCGCCTGATCGGCCGGCGCGCGCGACGTCGTGCTGCTGTCGAGTGATAGTTGCGAAGACCGCACGCACGTGACCCGCTCCTGCCGCTGTGACGGCGTGCGTACGACGCGCGCGACCGCCTCTCCAGCATGACGGTCCCCGGGCCAACGCCGACCCGGAACGGCTACGATGCGAGTGGCAACCGCCAGTCCAGGCCGGCGACAACCGTCCGTCCCGTACGTCTCCGACGTCACGGCGTCCCGTGCCTGGCGGGATACACTTCAGCCGCCTCCCATGGCAGACGATGAGCGACCTGGCAGCAGCATCGGACTGTGCGCGACGTGCGCCTTCGCGCGACGCGTGACGTCGGCGCGCCGCTCGGTGTTCCTCCTCTGCGGCCGCTCCCGGACGGACCAGGGCTATCCGAAGTACCCGCGCCTGCCGGTCGTGCGCTGCCCGGGGTACGAGCGCCGGGCGGACAGCGGCGCGGCGCCGCCGAAGGATTGAGCTGCTCCGACGCGACATGGGCTTCGGTAACGAGCAGGTCGCGCCGATGCGACCGGGTTCGCCCGCGTCGTGGGGCGCCACGCGTCGCGGCCCGAAACGAAGCGTCCGCCGCCGCAACCGGGGTGAGTTGCGCCGGCCTTCGTCGCCGTTGTCATGGGCCGCCAGTCGACGTCGACCGGAGCGTTGATGTGGGTCTCCCGGTCAACGGCAGATCCACCGCCATCTCTTGAGGCTGTTGGCTGATGGTCAGCTGAACGGGTGCCGGGAGCCGGTGGCCACGTAGTCGTACAGGCTGGAAAGCACCGACTCCCAGCCACGGCTGCAGTGGTCGTAGCAGTGCAGCCGCGGTGTCAGCCCGTCGTGGCGGAACTCCAGAGGCAACATGCGCGAGCAGGTCATCGAGGTCACGCCGCAGGGGTAGCGCCGTTCGTTGACCGTGCTGCTACGCTGTCTCTATAGTATGGCCCTGCGAGCAATGCTCGCGGGCCCACTTCGATTCGCGATCGCGGAGGTCGTCATGGAAGATGTCGTCATCGTGAGCGGCGCCCGGACACCCATCGGCAAGTTCCAGGGTGCGTTCTCGAACCTCCCGGCATCCGACCTCGGCGCGATCGCCATCCGCGCCGCCGTCGAGCGGGCCGGCCTGCGGCCGGAGCAGGTCGACCACGTCGTGCTGGGCTGCGTCGGCCAGGTGATGGAGGACGGGTACATCTCCCGCCATGCCAGCGTCAAGGCCGGCATGCCGATCGAGACGCCGGCGGTGACGGTCAATCGCATCTGCGGCAGCGGCCTCGAGGCGATCAACACCGCCGCCCGCTACATCCAGACGGGCGATGCGCAGGTGGTCGTCGCCGGCGGCGCCGAGAACATGACGATGATGCCGTACTACGTGCGGCAGGGCCGTAACGGCTACCGGATGGGCAACGGCGTACTCGAAGACGGCATCCTCCACCTGCTCGGGGACCCATTCAGCAAGCAGCACATGGGCATGACCGCGGAGAACCTGGCGGAGAAGTACGAAGTCTCGCGCGAGGCGCAGGACGAGGTGGCGATGCGCTCGCAGGAGCGCGCCCACGCCGCGATCGCCGCCGGCAAGTTTCAGGACGAGATCGTCCCCGTCGAGGTGAAGCAGGGCCGCGAGACCGTGACCATCGATACCGACGAGCACCCACGCCAGACGACAATGGAGGCGCTCGGGAAGCTGCGGCCGGCGTTCAAGGAGGGCGGCATGGTGACCGCGGGCAACGCCAGCGGCATCAATGACGGCGCCGCCGCCGTCGTCGTCGCCAGCGCTGCCCGCGCCCGCGAGCTCGGGCTGAAGCCGCGGCTGCGGCTCGTGGCGCGGGCGGAGGCGGGCGTCGAGCCTTCGATCATGGGCAGCGGGCCGATCCCCGCCGTGCAGAAGGCGCTCGACAAAGCCGGTATGACGATCGAGCAGATCGATCTGATCGAGTTGAACGAGGCGTTCGCGTCGGTCGCTGCCGCCTGCAGCACGGTGCTGCGTCTGGACCCGGAAAAGACCAACGTGAACGGCGGCGCCATCGCGCTGGGACACCCGGTCGGCGCCACGGGCGCGATCCTGACGGTGAAGCTGATGTACGAGATGCAGCGGCGCGGCGCCCGCTTCGGGCTGGTGTCGCTGTGCATCGGCGGCGGTCAGGGGATCGCGTCGATCTTCGAGCGGGTGTCGTAGGGCCTTTGGGGGGCCGGCGCAGCATGGCCGGCTCGCATCACTGGCTCGCGCCAGTGGATCGTCTTATCCATACTTGTCGGTTGTTCGAACACTGCGCAACGTCACTCACTAACGAGTGAGGCGCGGTCGCTCGCAGCGTCGTTTTTCGGCGGATCCGGCCGCTTCGCGACACCCCCCAATCTCTTTCGCATTTATACGAGTGTTCATGCGCGATCGAGCTCCCGCGGCGCGCTTTCAGATTCGGATTCGATGCGTATGCGAGAGAGCCGCCGGGGCGTGATCTCCGCCCCCGGCGGGTGCTGCGTACCCGTTTGGGGGTTGACTCAGCCTCCCTCACGGTTATAATCCGCTCTGTTTTGCGCCCTCGTTCCTGGTCGAGGGCACCCGCCTACGGTGGGTCGCGCGGGACATCCGACCACCGGTCGCATTTCACAAGGAGGCGTCTCCTGAGACACCAACGATTCGTTGCGGGCGCCCGCGCGGCCATGATGGTCGCCGGCACCGCCGCCGCCGTCGGCATGGCGCTCACGAACGAGCGCAAGCCCCAACCGGCCTTCGCCCACCTCTCGCCCTCCCCACGACCGACGATCGTCAGCGGCATCGGCGAGCGGGTGGGTCAGCTCCCGAAAGCACGCCAGGCCCTCAACCGCCGCCTGCTCTCCGCAGCGGTCATCGCGGCCGCCGTCCTCGCCCTCGCCGCCTCCGTGCCGGCGCTGAGCGCGCTGATCAGCGGCTTCCGCTCGTCCTCCGCCAGCGCGCCACCGATGTACGGCCCGCCGATGGAGCTGCGCTCGGCCTCCGGCGTCGCCGGCGACTGGGCGCGCGCGTACACCGATTCGGCGCCGCCGGCCGAGCAGCTCGGCGCCGCCGCCATCGCCGGCGCGCAGGAGACGCAGCGCCTTCGTGAGTTCGCGGCGCTGCAGTCGATCGCCAGGCAGCGCGACCTCGCGGCGCAGGCGGCGAGCAGGAGCGCGGCATCGCGGGCTTCCGTCGCGTCGGCCGCGCCGTACAGCATCAACCGGGCGTCCGGCCTGGCTCCCGGCGCCGTGCTGCGGGCGCGCATCACGATCTACGGCTGCAGCGGGCCGGGCGGCGGCTACTGCAACCGCATGTCGAGCGGCGGCGCGCCCTTCGAGGGCGCGGCCGCGTGCAGCTCGAACCTGCCCTTCGGCACGAAGCTGACGATCGACGGCGACCCGAGCGGCAGGACGTACGAGTGCCTCGACCGCGGCAACCTGTCGGCGACATGGATCGATGTCTTCTTCCAGAACACGGCGGACGGGCTCGCCTGGCAGAGCCGGCTGGGCTCGACCTCGACGAACATTCGCATCGTGAACTAACGCCGTCGCGTCCGCCCGCAGGGGAGCGGCGCCGGGAAGGTCCCCCTGCCCACGCCGGCGAGCGTGGCGTGCGCGTTCGACGCGATCGTCATGGCGGTTGGCGCGCGTATCCTGCACCATGCCTGCATCCCGTCGCGTCCGACCGAAGCCGCAGGCGAACGTCGCCCGCATACCGGAGATCGTCGCGCGGCTCGATGATGCCTACGGCGTACCGGCGTGGCGGCCTCACCACGACGCGATCTCCGAGCTCGTGCTGACCATCCTCTCGCAGAACACGGCCGACGCCAACAGCGGCCGCGCCTTCGTGCGGCTGCTCGAAGCCTTCCCGTCGTGGGAGGCCGTCGCCTCGGCGCCGCTTGACGAGCTCGTCGCAGCGATCCAGCCCGGCGGCCTGGCGCCGACGAAGGCGCCGCGCATTCAGGCCGCCTTGCGCGACATCAAGGCGCGCACGGGCGGTTACGACCTGCAGTTCCTCGCGGATCTGCCGCTCGAGGCGGCGCGCCAGTGGCTGCGCAGCCTGCACGGCGTCGGGCCGAAGACCGTCGCGTGCGTCCTGCTCTTCGCGCTCGGCCGGCCGGCGATGCCCGTCGATACCCACGTCTTCCGTGTGGCGACGCGGCTCGCGCTCATCCCGCAGCGCGCCGGCAGGGCGAGGATGACCGCCGAGAAGGCGCACGAACTGCTGGAATCCCTGGTGGCGGCGTCCGACTTCTACGCGTTCCACATCGGCCTGATCAAGCACGGCCGGCGCATCTGCATCGCGCAACGGCCGCGCTGCCCCGAATGCGTCCTGCGTGACCTCTGCCCCAGCGCCGTGTTGTACCACCCCGAGTTGGCGTCCGGCGGCCGCCGCCGCCAGGCCGCGCCCGGATCAAAGCGGACACAGAAATAGCACAAAGATCCTCTTCGCAGGCTGCCGGCGCCGGTGTATGATCGAGCGACGATGGCAGGGCATTCGCCAGCGGGGAGCAGGAGATCCAGCATGCGAGAAGGATCATCGCCCGTGAGTCGTCCCGGACCGTCGCGCACGGCACGGACTCCGGCGCCGGCAGACGCAGCGCCGCGGCGCCGGGTGCAGGTGCGGTCGAGCTTCGTGCGGCTGCCGCGCACGCCCGAGCGGGCGGGAGTGCTGCCGGCACCTCGCTAATCTTTCGCCATCATCGAGCCGTGCGTGCGGAACTCATTCGCGCCGACGAGCCCGGGAGGTTGTCCGTCGGCGGATCGGCTCTGCGTGCTCGGCGGCATCAGCTCGACGCCGTTCGGGCGCGGCCGCACCGTTGTCTCTGCCGCTCGACCCAGCCGGCGCCGTCGCTTCCCGCGACGGAGACCGGCGCAGGCTCCCGGCGCCCGGCGGCGCCCGCACACCGCGACCCGCCGCGGCGGCACTGGCCATCGCCGTGGTGGTGCTCGCCGGTGCCCGGGCGTCCGGCGTCGCTCCCCTGGTCCTCACGGCTCTCAGCCATACCGGCCGCCCTCAGCCGCGAGGTGTAGCTGCTCTGCGTCGCTCCCCCTGATCCTCCAGATTTCTCCGTGCTACCCTTGACCGGCGCCCGGCCACGCGCTATTCTTGACTAAATCGATTCACTTTCGCACTACGTCGGCTGCACTCCTGCCGACGCGACGCGAAGGGAGGTTCCGGCATGGTCGTCAAGGCTGTCACGCAGTCCGAGTACGCGCAGGACAAGACAAGCGACCCAATCTGGAAGGCTGAGATCGATCACTTCGAGCGGCAGGTGCACGCTTGGCGCGCCGGCGGCGGCCTGGGGGACGATTTCCGCCCGTTCCGGCTCCAGCACGGCACGTACGGCCAGCGCCAGCAGAACCGGCAGATGGTGCGCATCAAGGTGCCGCACGGCACGATGACGCCGGAGATGCTGCACGCCGTCGCCGAGTGCGCGGAGCTGTACGCGCCGCGCAAGCTCGGCCACGTCACGACGCGTCAGGCGATCCAGCTGCACTTCGTCATGCTCGAAGACGCGCCGAAGGTGATGCGCCGCCTCGCCGAGGTCGGCATAACGACGCGCGAGGCCTGCGGCAACACCGTCCGCAACATCACCGCCGACCCACTCTCCGGCATCGCCGACGACTGTGTCTTCGACGTGACGCCGTACGCCGAGGCGGCGCTGCGCTACTTCCTGCGCAACCCGATCAACCAGAAGATGCCGCGCAAGTTCAAGATCAGCTATTCGGCCAGCGCCGCCGACCGCGGCATGACGCCGATCCACGACGTCGGGCTGACGGCGATCGAGCGCGACGGCACGCAGGGCTTCCGCGTCGTCATCGGCGGCGGGTTGGGCGCGGCGCCGCGGATCGCCGAGTTGCTGCACGAGTTCATCCCCGTCGAAGAGCAGCTGCGGACGATCGAGGCCGTGATCCGCGTCTGGGATCGGCTCGGCGAGCGCCGCAACAAGAACAAGGCGCGGCTGAAGTTCCTGCTGGCGAAGCTGGGGATGGACGAATTCCGCCGGCTCTACGAGGCGGAGAAAGCGACGCTGCCGCCATCGTTCGACGAGCAGTACCGCGAGCCGGACTTCGCGCTCATCGAAGATGAGCCGGCCGGCGGCTCGCACGCATCGCGCAGCGGCGAGCGGGTGTCGCCGCGCGACGGCTTCGACGTCTGGCGGCGTACGAACACGGTCCGCCAGAAGCAGGCAGGCTGGTACACGGCCTACGTCCTGCTGCCGATCGGCGACGTCCGCGCGGCCCAGATGCACGCGCTCGCCGAGCTCGCCCGCACCTACGCGAACGGTCACATCCGCACGTCAGCGACGCAGAATTTCGTGCTGCGCTGGGTCCACGAAGAAGACCTGCCGGCGCTCCACGCCGGGCTCGTCGACATCGGCCTGGCCGAAGACCACGCGATGACGATCCGCGACGTGATGACGTGCCCGGGCGCGGACACCTGCAGCATCGGCGTCACGTCGTCGAAGGGGCTGGGCACGGAGTTGCGGGCGCGGATCGCAGCCGGCAACGGCAAGTACAGCGACCCGCTGGTGAATGACCTGAAGATCAAGATCAGCGGCTGCCCGAACTCCTGCGGCCAGCACCACATCGCCGACATCGGCTTCTTCGGCGTCGCGATCCGCAGCGGCGAGCGCCAGCTGCCGGCATTCCAGATGCTCATCGGCGGCAGCGGCCAGGTCGAGGGCCGGCTCGGACAGATGACGATGAAGATCCCGGCGAAGTACATCCCGGACGCCGTCGACACGCTCGTCGGCGCCTACATCGACGGCCGCACCGAGGGCGAGAAGCTGCCGCAGTGGGCGGAGCGCATCGGGAAGCCGCGGGTGCAGGAGATCCTGGCGGAGTACAAGGTGGTGCCGGAGTTCACGAAGGACCCGATGGCATACGTCGACTGGGGGCAGAACAAGCTCTTCACCCTCGACGACATGGGCGAGGGCGAGTGCGCCGTATGAGAGACCGACCGGGTCTCGGCCCGGAGCTCCAGCTACTCGAATCGGCGCAGGAGACGCAGGAGATCGAGATCACGCCGGAAGCGCTGCGGCGGGCGTCGCTGGCGCTCGAGGGGGCCGAGCCGCAGGCGGTGCTGCGCTGGGCCGCCGGCACGTACCAGCCGGGGCTCACGCTCGCCTGCAGCTTCGGCGGGCCATCGGGCATGGTGCTGCTCGACATGATGATGGGCATCGACCGCTCGGTCGAAGTGTTCTACATCGATACGGACTTCCTCTTCCCGGAGACGTACCGGCTGCGCGACGTCGCGGCCGCGAAATACGGCTTCGAGCCGGCGGGCTACATGTCGCTGCTGACACCGGCCCAGCAGGCGGCGCAGCACGGCGAGGCGCTCTGGGCGCGCGACCCCGACGCCTGCTGCGCGATCCGCAAGGTCGAGCCGAACCGCCGGGCGCTGGCGGGCAAGCGCGCGTGGGTCAGCGGCATCCGCCGCGATCAGTCGCCAACGCGCGCGGATACGCCGATCGTCGAGTGGGACGCGAAGTTCGGGCTGGTGAAGGTGAACCCGCTGGCGTCGTGGAGCGAGTCGCAGGTGTGGGCGTACATCCTCGACCACGGCGTGCCGTACAACGAGCTGCACGACCAGAGCTACCCGAGCATCGGCTGCACGCACTGCACCAGGCCGGTCGCGGCGGGCGACGACCCGCGCAGTGGCCGCTGGCAGGGCTTCGACAAGCTGGAGTGCGGCCTGCATCTCCCCGAAGGCTACGAGACGGTCGACCCCGCCCGCGCGGCCGTCGGCGATTAGCTCTCGAACACGACCGGTTCTTGATTCGACGGATACGGAAGAAGTGGAGGAAGTTTGGAGCAGCAGGGGTTCACGATCTGGTTCACCGGCCTTTCGGGCGCCGGCAAGACGACGCTTTCGGACGCCATCGAGCCGCTCCTGCGGGAGCGCGGCGTCACGAAGATCGAGAAGCTGGACGGCGACGTCGTGCGGACGCACCTGAGCAAGGGGCTCGGCTTCAGCAAGGAAGACCGGGACACGAACATCCTGCGCATCGGCTGGGTGGCCGAAGTGCTGACGCGCAACGGCGTCTGCGTGCTGGCCTCGGCGATCTCGCCGTACCGCGACATTCGCGACGAGGTCCGGCGCAACGTCGGCGCTTTCGTCGAGGTCTACGTCAAGTGCTCGATCCCGGAGCTGACGCGGCGCGACGTGAAGGGGCTGTACGAGAAGGCGATCAAGGGCGAGATCAAGAACTTCACGGGCATCAGCGACCCGTACGAGGAGCCGCTGCAGCCCGACATCACCGTCGACACCGAGGCCGAGGAGTTGGCCGAAAGCGTCGCCAAGGTCCTGGCGAAGCTCGAGGAGTACGGCTACCTCCCGGTGGCGGTGAAGGCGTAACCGGGAGCCCAACAGCAACAGCGAGGAGCTGAGACACCAGATGGATGGACTGATCGCCCCACACGGCGGCACGCTGAACGCGCGCGAGCTGACCGGCGAGTCGGCGGCGGCACTCGACGAGCGCGCGCAGTCTCTGCCGACGCTCGCGCTCAACTCGCGGGAGCTGGCCGACCTTGAGCTGCTCGCCAACGGCGGCTTCTCGCCGCTCGACGGCTTCATGACGCAGGCGCAGTACACGGGCGTCGTGGACCGCATGCACCTGCCGGGCGGTCTCCCGTGGACCATCCCCGTGACGCTCAGCGTCTCCCGCGACGATGCCAACCGCATGAAGGGCGAGGTCGCGCTGACCGATGCCGACGGCACGGCGCTGGCGGTGATCACCGTCGCCGAGCAGTTCGAGTACGACAAGCAGCACGAGGCGGAGCGCGTCTATCGGACGACCGAGGAGAAGCACCCGGGCGTCGCGGCGCTCTACCAGCAGGGCGACGTGCTGATCGGCGGCCCGGTGCAGGTCTTCCGGCGCCGGGGCGACGCCACGTTCCCGGAGTACCGGCTCGACCCGGCGCAGACGCGGGCGGCCTTCAGCGAGCGCGGGTGGAGGCGCGTCGTCGGCTTCCAGACGCGCAACCCGGTGCACCGCGCGCACGAGTACCTGCAGAAGTGCGCCCTGGAGACGGTCGATGGCCTGCTGCTGCATCCGCTCGTCGGCGACACGAAGGCCGATGACATCCCGGCGGACGTCCGGATGGAGTGCTACAAGGTCCTGCTCGACAACTACTACCCGAAGGACCGCGTGCTGCTCTCCGTCATGCCGGCGGCGATGCGCTACGCCGGCCCGCGCGAGGCGATCTTCCACGCGATCATGCGGAAGAACTACGGCTGCTCGCACTTCATCGTCGGCCGCGACCACGCGGGCGTCGGCAACTACTACGGGACGTACGACGCGCAACTCATTTTCGGGGAGTTCGACGCGCAGCGGCTGGGCATCACGCCGTTGTTCTTCGAGCACTCGTTCTTCTGCCGGACGTGCGGCAGTATGGCATCGAGCAAGACCTGCCCGCACGGCGCCGACGACCACGTGACGCTGTCCGGCACGCAGGTACGGCAGTTCCTCGCCGACGGCATCGAGCCGCCGGCCGAGTTCTCGCGCCCGGAAGTCGCGCGCGTGTTGATCGCCGCCGAGCGGGCGAAGGTGTAGCGTGGCCGGCGAGGGGCTGCGCGAGCGAGCCCTGCCCGCGCCGGGCTCCGCCGCGCCTGCCGCCGATGCGCTCGCGGCGCCGGTGCCGCGGCTGACGGTCAGCTATCGCGTCCTGCGGCGCACGCTGGCGATCGCCTTCGCGCTGGCGCTCTTCATCCTCTCGCTGCAGCTGATGAAGCGTGGCGCGACGGGCCTGACGCCGGTCATCGACGCGCTGCACGTGAGCGGCTCGGCGAATTACATCGGCTTCGGCTGGATCAGCGCCTATCTGCTCGGCAGCGGCTCGCCGGTCGCGGCGACCGCGCTGACGCTGTTCAGCCGCGGCGTGCTGAGCGACAGCGAGACGTTCTTCATGATCAGCGGCGGCCGCCTGGGCGCGTCGTTCATCGTGCTGTTCGTCGGCTTCCTGTACTACGTGCGCGGGCGGCGCGAGCCCGACGGGCTGTACATCGGCGTCGTCGCGCTGATGACGACGGCGCTGGTCTACTCCGCCGGCATCCCGCTCGGCTACATGCTGCTGCGGAGCGGCTGGCTCGACGGCGTGCGCTTCGGCTCGCCGGGGGTGATCAAGGGCGTCAACGAGGCGTACAAGCCGGCGGTCGACTTCTTCGCCGGCTTCTTGCCGTTGCTCGGGCTGTTCGTCGTCGGCGTCGTCGCCGTCGTCGTCTCGCTGAAGCTGTTCGATGCGGCGCTGCCGTCGCTCGAGTCGACCAGTCCGCGCGTGCGGCGCGCCGTCGAGTTCTTCCATCAGCGGTTCACGATGTTCATCCTCGGCATCGCGATCACCGTGCTGACGGTGTCGGTCGCGGTCTCGCTGACCATACTCGTGCCGCTGTCGATGAAGGGGATCGTGCGGCGGAGGAACATCATCCCCTACGTGATGGGGGCGCAGATCGGCACGTTCGTCGACAAGCTCTTCGTCTCGCTGCTGCTCGATTCGCCGCGGGCGTTCACGATCATCTTCAGCGAGATGCTGGCGGTGTTGAGTGTGTCGCTGCTCATCCTCGTCTTCGTCTTCACGCCGTTCCGCGACCGGATCCTCGGCGCCGCCAGCCGCGCGACGAGCAGCAAGCGCGGCTTCGCCGTCTTCCTGGGGGCGATCTTCGTCATCCCGCTGGTGCTGCTGTTCGTCTAGCGGCGGCGCGGTGTGCAGCCGCGATCGCCGGCGCCCGGCGTCCGGGCGAGGAATCTCGCCGCATCGCTCGCACGTGCTCAGTCGACGACCTCGAGCTCCTCGGGCTGGAGGCGGTGGTCGTGACCGCACTGGTCGAAGTGGACGATGGTGTACAGGCGGGACATCGCCGGCGACTGCCGGGACGGGCCCGAGACGATGCCGATGTCGTGCTGCCGTGCGTGCCACAGGAGGTGTGGCCGGCTGTAGCCGAAGCTCTCAGCCCGAAGTCGGACGCGTGTTCCCCTGACGATCGCTTCCTCCCACCGCCCTGCCAGTCCCCTCGCCGTGTCCCGCGCGCGCCATCACACTCGGCGTGCGGGTGATCGTTCTCCGATCTTGGCACGATACTTTCCCTCGCGCAAGATTGGCTCGCTGTCATCGAACGAATGTGACGTGAGTGCGGGGCGGCTGGTCGCGAGCGGTGGGCGGGATGCGGTGCTGCCGGCCATCGGGGCAAGGCACCTGCCGGCGGGCAAGTGAGGGGGAGGGCAGGAAGCAGGCGGCTGCGGCTGTGCCGGGGCGGCTGGCGGCAGGGTTGACAGGGTTGGTAGGCTAAGGGTGCCCATGGCTCTCCGGGTATCGCACGGACGCCGACGCATTCCAGCGAGCGCCGGATTTGGCATGTCAGGCGGATCGCGCATCACCCATCGGGGGCCGAACACCCTGTTATGCGGCCCGGGCCTCGTGTATAACGACGCGGGGCGCCGGAGCGCGCCCGGATTAGAACATATGACCAGGAAGACCAGCAAGAGCTCGAAGAAGCGCCTCGTGATCGTCGAATCGCCGGCGAAGGCGCGCACCCTCTCGAACATCCTCGGCAGTGAGTACGACGTCCGCGCCTCCGTCGGGCATGTGCGGGACCTGCCGAAGTCGCGCCTGGGGGTCGACGTCGAGAACGACTTCGAGCCGCGTTACATCGTGCCCAAGGACAAGAAAGAGATCGTCAAGTCCCTGACGGAAGCGGCGAAGAAGGCCGGCGTGGTCTACCTGGCGACCGACCCTGACCGCGAGGGCGAGGCGATCTCCTGGCACCTGCAGCAGGCGATGTCGCTCGACGGCCGCCCCTATCAGCGCGTCGAGTTCCACGAGATCACCACGGACGCCGTGAAGTCGGCGTTCGAGCACCCGCGCGAGATCGACAAGAAGCTGGTCGACGCGTACCAGGCGCGCCGCGTGCTGGACCGCCTCGTCGGCTACAAGATCAGCCCCATCCTCTGGAGCAAGATCCGCGGCGGCCTGAGCGCCGGCCGCGTGCAGTCCGTCGCCCTGCGGATGATCGTCGACCGCGAGCGGGAGATCGACGCGTTCGTGCCGCACGAGTACTGGACGATCGACGCCAAGCTGGCGAAGCAGGCGGACGCCGACGACCAGGCGTTCGGCGCGCGGCTGGCGGGGCTGCCGGGCACGAAGAAGGCGGAGATCGGCAGCAGTGACCAGGCACAGCGCACCGCGTCCGACCTGCGTGCGGCGACGTATCGCGTCGTCGACGTGAAGAAGAAGCAGCAGACGCGGCGTCCGTCGCCGCCGTTCACGACGAGCACGCTGCAGCAGGAAGCATCGCGACGCTTCGGCTACTCGGCGAAGCGGACGATGGCATTGGCGCAGCAGCTGTACGAGGGTCTGCAGATCCCCGGCGAGGGCCAGGTCGGCCTCATCACCTACATGCGGACGGACTCGCTGAACATCGCGCAGGTGGCGCGCGAGGAGGCGCGCGTGTACATCGGGCGGACGTTCGGGCACGACTTCGTGCCGGCTCAGCCGCGCTTCTACAAGACGAAGGCGAAGGGGGCGCAGGAGGCGCATGAGGCGATCCGCCCGACATCGGTGATGCGCGACCCGGCCAGCATGCGCAGGTCGCTGAACAACGACCAGGCCAAGCTCTACACGCTGATCTGGCAGCGGCTGGTCGCCAGCCAGATGGCGGACGCGATCTTCGACCAGGTGAGCGCGGAGATCGAGGCTGCCGCGCCGGGGCAGGAGAAGCCGTACCTGCTGCGGGCCTCGGCCAGCCACATGCGCTTCCCGGGCTTCCGGCAGCTGTACATCGAGGGCCGCGACGGCGACGCCGCGGACGACGATGCGGAGAAGACGCTGCCGGAGCTGACCGCGGGCGACCCACTGCGAAACATCAGCGTGACGCCGGACCAGCACTTCACCGAGCCGCCGCCGCGCTTCACGGAGGCGACCCTCGTGAAGGCGCTCGAGGAGAATGGCATCGGCCGGCCGTCGACGTACGCGGCGACGATCTCGACCGTGCTGGACCGCGGCTACGTGAAGAAGGATGGGCGCGCGCTGCGTCCGGAGGAGCTCGGTCTCGTCGTCTCTGACATGATGACGGAGCGCTTCCCCGCCATCGTCGACGTCGGCTTCACGGCGCGCATGGAGGGCGAGTTGGACGACGTGGCGAACGGCGAGCGGTCGTGGCCGCCCGTTGTCCGCGAGCTGTACGACCCGCTCGAGGAGGCGCTGGCGGCCGCGGCCGAGGCGCCGCGCGTCGAGCAGGCGACGGAAGAGACGTGCGAGAAGTGCGGCAAGCCGATGGTCCTGCGCTGGGGGCGCTTCGGGCAGTTCTACGCCTGCACCGGCTATCCGGAGTGCAAGACGACGAAGCCGTACGGTGACGAGGCGGCGCAGCCGCAGGCGACCGACGAGAAGTGCGACCTCTGCGGCGCGGAGATGGTCGTCAAGCGCGGCCGCTTCGGCCAGTTCCTGGCGTGCTCCCGGTACCCGGAGTGCAAGGGCTCGCGTCCGATCCTGAAAAAGGTGGGCGTGGTGTGCCCGAAGGACACCGGCGAGATCGTCGAGAAGCGCAGCAAGCGCGGCCGCACGTTCTACGGCTGCGCGAACTACCCGAACTGCGACTTCACGTCGTGGACGCGGCCGCTGAAGCAGCCGTGCCCCGCGTGCGGCGGCCTCATCGTGACGGCGACGAAGGGCAGGGCGAAGTGCACCGCGTGCGACTGGACCGGAGAGCCGGACAGCGCGGTGGAGCGCGAGCTGGCGAAAGCGTCGGCATGAGGGACCGCCGCGCGGTCCGAGGCGCGGCATCGGTGTGGCCCGGCGGCGTCGTCGTCCGGTATCAATTCTTCAGTGCCCGGCCTCGGCGACGTGCCGCCGCTGCCGGCGCGACGTCAACAGATACGACGGCGCGCCGTCGCACCTCCGGTATGCTCGACGCGTGAACGACGAGACGCGCCGCCACGGTCAGCGCATCACGCGGCGCAGCTTTCTCTTGGGCTCGGTCGTGGCGGCAGGCGCCGGCGCTACGGCCGTGGCCGTCGGCTACGCCCGCAACCGCGGCGACCGTGCCGCCGGCGCGACGCGCGCATCGACGCTGGCGCCTGTGGTGTCGCGCGGCGGCGTGCTGCGCGCGTACAACTTCGATGCGATCATCCCGGACGCGCTGGACCCGCATCTGACGCAGATGGGGCCGGTGGTCGACATGCACTCCGCCATCTTCAGCCGCCTGCTGCGGTACGAAGACGAGCGCGCCGGCACGCTCGCGCCCGACCTCTGCGACGGCATGCCGGAGCAGCCGGACAAGCTGACGTACGTCATCAGGCTCCGCAGCGGCGTCACCTTCCACGACACGCCGCCGTTCCGCCTCACGCATCCGGACACCGCCGGCCGCGCGCTGCAGGCCGCCGATGTGAAGTACAGCATCGAGCGGCAACTGAACACGACGAGCCCGCAGGCCGGGCGCTTCTTCCGCGCCGACACATGGAGCGTCATCGACAGCATCGACGCGCGCGACGCACGCACGCTGGTGGTCAGGCTGAAGAGGCCGACGGCGCCGTTCCTGCAGTTCCTCGCGGGCCGGCACGCGTTCGTCATCCCGAAAGGCGTGACGGACGCGAACGACGAGCTGCGCCGCGATCTCGACATGATCGGCAGCGGCCCATTCCTGCTCGACGCATGGCAGCCGGGTGGGGCCGGCAGCCTGATGCGGTTGCGTCGCAATCCTTCGTGGTTCGCCGCCGATGACCTCGTGGCGACGGCGGGTCGTGGCCGCCCCTTCCTCGAAGCCTACGAGGCGTACGTCTCGCCGCAGCAGGACCTCTTCGAGCAGATGGCGTTCGAGCGCAAGCGCGTCGACACGACGGACTTCAGCGACGTGGCGGCGCTGGCGCGCGAGCAGAAGACGAACCTGGCCGACATCCTGCTGGAGCAGACGGACGCCGGAGGCATCCTGGCCAGCCGGCTGCTGCTCGATCGGGCGCCCTTCAAGGACGACCGCGTGCGGCGCGCGCTGCACCTCGCCGTCGACCGGCGCGCGCTGGCTTCGGCCCTCTATCCGGCGCTCGACGGGGCGGCGTCGGCGAAGCTGAGCGGCCCGGTGGCGCCCGGGTCGCCGTGGGCGCTCACGGGCGCCGAGCTGCGGAAGCGGCCGGGCTACCGTAGCGGCGCCGCGCGCGATCAGGACCTGCGCGACGCGAAGCAGCTCTGGGCAGCGGCGGGCGGCAGCGCCGGCGTCGGCGATCTGCGCATGAGCGTCGCCGGCGTGCCGGCGGTGCTCGGGTCGAAGGCGCCGGACCTGGTGCAGCGGGGGCTGCAGCAGGCGCTCGGCGTGAAGCTGGTCGCCGGCACGGACCCGAGCGGATACGCGTTCATCGCCGCGGCGCTGCGCCGCAACCTCGACGCGGCGAGCGACGGCGTCGTGCCCTTCACGCTGGCGTTCGAGGATGGCGGCATCGACCTCGACGAGTGGCTGTACGCGCAGTACCGGAGCGGTCAGCCGCAGAACACGTATCGCCTGCAGGACGCGACGCTTGACGCGATGCTGGACAAGCAGCGACAAGAGTTCGACGCGGCGGCGCGGCGGTCGCAGGGGCTGGCGATCCAGGATTACCTGCTGGCGAACGTGAACGCGCGGCTGGATTACCTGGCGCCGGTATCGCGGCGCGTGACGTGGGGTTACGTGCGGAACTCCACCATGCCGATCTGGTATGGCGCGCTCGAGCGGCTGGCGGACACGTGGCTCGACCAATCGCACGACGCGTGGGCGGGGAGGCAGTGAGTCCGGGGGACGGAGGGCGGCGAGGGCTCGTACGACATCCGCTCCACTCGAGCGGAGGCAACTGGCGCCGCAGCGAAACCGGCGGGTTGTAGCGCATCTTCGCGTCACCTTGCCCGGAGGCGGCGACGGGCGTAGACTCGCCGGGCGATCAGCGAGCGGGAGGCGAAAGCAGGATGCCAGATCAGGTGAAGGTGCTCGTCGGCACGCGCAAGGGCGCGTTCATCTACACCTCGGACCGCAGCCGCGAGTCGTGGGACATCTCCGAGCCGATCCTGCCGGGCTGGGCCGTGTACCAGATGGCAATCGACGGGCGCGGTGATGCGCCGCGCTTCTACGCGGCGGCGAATCACTGGGCGTGGGGGCGTTCCGTCGCCAAGAGCGACGCCGGGGCGAAGGACTGGGATGTGCGCAGCGAAGGGCTCGGCTTCCCCCAGGATATGGGCGTCACGGTCGGCAACGTCTGGCACGTCACGCCCGGGCTGGCGAGCGAGCCCGGCGTCGTCTACGCCGGCACGCAGCCGGCGGGGCTCTTCCGCAGCGATGACTGGGGCGCCTCATGGAAGCCCGTCGACGAGCTGAACCGCAGCGAGGAGCGGAAGTACTGGTTGGGAAGCGGCGGCGGCGATTCAGCGCTGCACTCGATCGAGGTCGACCCGCGCGACGCACGGCGCATCTATGTCGCGGTGAGCGCCGGCGGCGGCTACACGACACGCGACGGCGGCACGACGTGGGAGATCTTCTCGCACGCGGCGATCCCGCAGACGATGTCAGCGCGGCAGTTCGTGAAGGAGCTGATGGAGATGTTCCCGGAGCAGGAGATCCGCCCCGGAATCGACCCCATGGCGATCGACGAGATGCATAACATGCGGCTCGACCAGAAGAATCCGGATCGGATCTGGGCGCAGACGCACGTTGGCGTCTTCCGCTCCGACGACCAGGGCGTGACATTCGAGGACGTGACCGAGGGGTTGCCTTCGTTCCACGGCTTCCCGCTGGCGGTGACGAAGCGCGGCCCGGACGCGACGTACGTCGTGCCGCTTGAGTTCCAAGAGAACAACTTTCGGGTCTGTCCGGGGCAGTTCGCCGTGTACCGCACGGCGGACCTCGGCAAAACGTGGGAGCGCCTCACGACGGGCCTGCCCGGTCCGCACGACTATCAGAGCGCGTACCGCGAGGCGCTCGATACGGACGGCGTCGAGCGCGAGGGCGTGTACGTCGGCACGACGAACGGCGAGGTGCATGCGAGCGCCGACGGCGGCGACCACTGGCAGCGGCTGCCCGGCACGCTGCCACCGATCCTCTCGGTGACGGCCGGAGTGGGGTGAGCGGCACGGCCTGGGGCTGAGCCGCGTGACGAGGGCCGGACCGGGCGCGCTGGCCGCCGTTGGCCACGGCCGGTCGCAGTGCATCATCGGCGCCCGCGCGCACCGGGGCGGCGGCACGACGACCGAAGCCGTCCTGACATTCCGCTGTCAGTATGCCTGCCGCTGATCGGCCCTCCTCCTGCCAGCACGATGTCAGGAGCGATCGCGTATGATCTCCGGGCGCCAGACGCCAGGCGCCGGGCGGATGGCGCGCCAGCATCGAATGACGACAGCGAGAGGAGCAGCCATGAAGGTCAACAGTTCCGTCATCAACATCAACAGCGAGCAGCCGGAGCGCCTCGCCGCGTTCTACAGCGACGTCGTGCAGTTGCCGCGCCTCCCGGGCATGGAGGGCCCTCTGTTCGACATCGGCGGCGGCCACATGCTCGCCATCGATGGCCACAGCGAGGTGCATGGCGCCGCGAAGGACGCGCCGCGCGTCATCCTCAGCCTCTTCGTCGATGACCTGGCCTCGGAGCAGAAGCGGCTCGAAGATCAGGGCGTGCGTTTCCTCCACACGGCGGGCCGGGAGTACTGGGGCGGCGTCATCTCGACGTTCGCCGACCCCGACAGCAACCTCGTGCAGTTCATCGAGTTTCAGCAGCCCGCGAACGGCTGACGCCGCGACGCCAGACAGCGAGGGTCGCGGATGCGCCGCGCCGACCGCCTCTTCCGCATCATCCAACTCCTGCGCCGGCGCAACGTCGCCACCGCGGCATGGCTCGCCGGCGAGCTGGAGGTGTCGGAGCGCACGGTCTACCGCGACATCCGCGATCTGACGCTGTCCGGCGTGCCGATCGAGGGCGAGGCGGGCGTCGGCTACATCCTGCGCCCCGGCTTCGACCTGCCGCCGCTGATGTTCACCGAGGCGGAGATCGAGGCGATGGTGCTCGGCGCCCGCGTTGTCACCAGCTGGGCCGACCCGGCGATGGCGAAGGCTGCCGCCGATGCCTTGGCGCGGGTCGAGGCAGTGCTGCCGGACCGCCTGCGCGCGCGCCTCACGTCGACGCCGCTCTTCGCGCCCGGCTTCCATGTGCCGGAGCTCGTGCTGGCGAAGCTGGCGCCGCTGCGGGGAGCGTTGGACGCGCGGCGCAAGGTGCGCCTCGCCTACACGAGCGAGCCCGGCGACGAAACCGACCGCATCGTGCGGCCGCTGGGGCTCTTCTTCTGGGGCACGACGTGGTCGCTCACCGCTTGGTGCGAGCTGCGGCAGGACTTCCGCAGCTTCCGGCTCGACCGCATGCGGTCGATGTCCGTCGTCGCGGAGCGCTTCGCCGACGAGCCCGGCCGCACGATCGAGGACTACTTCGCGCGGGTCAACAGCGGTCAGGATTGGTGACAGGCAGCACATCAAGCCGAGCCGCTCATTTACCACCGGCGGCCTGGTGAAGGCGCCTCGCTTCCGGTCGGTGGGGTCGTCGAGGACGCTCCTATCGGCGGCTCATCGATGACCGGCGGCAGCCTAGGCACGCTCACGCTTCCCTAACGATTGGCCCGCGCAGCGCCGTGGACGACCGCACCGGAATTCGCGGGCACGCCTCACGCTCACGCTCGCCTCCGCTGGCGCCAGCCGCCAATACGGAATCCGCCGTCTCGGCCGATGATCCCATCGGCAGTGGTCGCCCGCCGCTCGTGCCGATTCGAGCCGAGGGCGAGCGCCGGCCACGGGATTGAATCCGTGTTCGCCGGCCAGCCGGCGGTTCTCAGGAGGCGCATGGAAGAATCTGGTGAGACGACAGCGCAAAACGCCGAGATCTGGGCGCGCTACTTCGAGCAGCGCTGGGCCGGCTGGCTCGCTCCCTTCGTCCCGTCGGGCGCCACACCGGCGATCGCCGCGACCGCGGCCGCGCGCGTCGCCGGCCTCCTGACGCTCGCCGCCGCCGGACCGATCGCCTGGCTGTGGGCATCGAACGGCGCCGACGCGTCCGACGCGCAGGCGCCGGAGCCGCTGCACCTGCACCGTGCCCGCCGTCGCGCCGCCGACGACACGATCGCCGCCTGAAGCGCGACCATCCGCCGGCAGCCGGCAACGACCGCCGGCGACTCCGGATGTCTCTCTTGGTAACGTCCATGCGCGGCGGTTGACCCGCCGGGGCAGCGCGGTAGCGGATCATCCGAGACGTCTCGCGCGTACGATTCGCCGGGCCTCACGACCTCGCTGACGTATCAGCGGGCATTGACGGCAAGTCGCCCGTCGATCCACGATAGGCGACGAAAGGAGGGCGGGTGTAGTCCGAGCTTCGGTCCAGGTCAGCCTTCGCCAGATTGTTCGTGGAGGTGACCATGATGAACCAAGCTCGTCAGGCAGCGTTGGTGAAGCTCCCCCTCACCGAGACGTTGCAGCGCCATCGGGCGCAACTGACAAAGTCGCAGGCCGACATCGCGCGGGACAGCTGGCTCGACGAGAGCTACGTGTCCAGACTCTTCTCCGGCGAACGAACCAGTCCGAGCCGGGACGCGCTGATCCTTCTCGCCGGCAGTAGAGTCCCAGGACGTGGTGTAAGTAATCGGTCAACTGGCTAGCAAGCGGC
>JADEYI010000691.1_pt1 | contig 39015 bp, 36 predicted proteins | sample 8542331 | NCBI WGS metagenome assembly JADEYI01 (sample SAMN16510988, study PRJNA670497) | mine drainage metagenome | isolation source: biofilm near Copperflume 1 | place: Germany: Marsberg coppermine Kilianstollen | collected 2018-02 | reverse complement strand
ACGCTCATTGTAAAATTGTACTCTAAAGCTGTTATGTAGGTCCAGCTTACCGCCTTCGGCGGAGTTATGAATTATAAGTGTTACCGTCAAGCTGACAGGTGAGCCGATAGCGAACGCTTTGTAACTCATAATTTCCGTGTAGCAGTGCCATCGGGCGTTGTGGTATAATAACAGGCTGGTGCCTGTAGAATGGTCATCGGTAGGAAGGAACAATCTGCTTTCATGCTCATAAAGGTAGACATGCACTGCCATACGCGGTTGAGCAAAGACTCGCTCAACGACCCGCGTAAGCTTGCGCAGGTGGCCGCCGAGCGTGGTCTGGGTGCATTGTGCGTCACTGATCACAACATGCTGGCTAACTCGCTTGCCCTCTCCAGGATGGCCGATTTGCCTGTCAAGGTGATAGCCTCGGAAGAAGTGAAAAGCTCTGAAGGCGAGATCATCGGCTACTTTTTGTCCGAGTTAGTGCCCAAGGGCCTCAGCCCTGAAGAGACTGTAAAGCGGATCAAAGGGCAGGGGGGTTTGGTGGGTATACCCCACCCATTTGATACGATGCGCTCAGGCAGCCGGATACAAACGCCTGCACTCGACAGGCTGGTGCAGGCCGGGCTGGTTGATATTCTTGAAGTCTTTAATGCGCGTGCGGTGAAGGCTGCTGACAACGAAAGGGCGCTGGAGTATGCACGGGAGCACGACCTTGCGATGTCGGCAGGCTCTGACGCTCACACTCTGGTAGAGGTGGGGCGTGCATACGCAGAGGTGGCGCCTTTCAGTACACCGGCGGAGTTTCTCGCCGGGTTGCGAGCAGGCAATGTGCATGGCAACCTGAGCAGCAGATTCATCCATCTGGGAAGCACCTGGGCGCGTGTCGCCAGGACTATCCCCGGCGTCGGGAAGTAAGTTACGAGTTATAGGGTAGGATAAGCTGACAGCTGGAATGATAGTCAGCAATTTGTAACCTGTAGCTCTGCGAAGCGGATAATATGCCACAGTTTAAAAGCCAGGGGAAAATAGATAAGGTCGTGCCGGGGAGCCTGGCCGCCAGAGCAGGGATCGTGGAGGGCGACAGGCTACTCTCGATCAATGGTAAGCCGGTGAAGGACGTGGTCGCGTACCAGTTCGGCCAGGTAGACACACGTGTAACTATAGAGGTAGAGCGCGAAGGCCAACCGATTGTCTTCACTATCAGGAAGCCTGAGCAGCAAGATTTGGGCTTGGAGTTTGTAGACCCCACCTTTGACGGCATCAAGCGATGCAATAATCACTGTCCCTTCTGTTTTGTTGACCAGAACGCACCTGGCCTGCGCCGCACTCTGGACATCAAAGACGATGATTTTCGCTATTCTTTTCTCTACGGTGGGTTCATTACCCTCACCAACCTCAAAGAGAGCGATTGGCAGCGCGTCGCCGAGGAGCGGCTTTCTCCTCTCTACGTGTCGGTACACGCCACTGACACGGCAACCCGGCGCCAATTGCTGGGCAATCCTAAAGCCCCCGAAATCGTGCCTCAGCTACAACGCCTGGGCGATATGGGTATACAGGTTCACACCCAGCTTGTTCTTTGCCCCGGCATCAACGATGGAGAGCAGCTAGATCGCTCGATCAGTGAATTGTCGGCGTTGTACCCGCATGTGCAGACTGTTGGAGTGGTGCCTGTTGGTCTCACTCGCTTTCGCAAGAACAACCACTACCAGATCAAGCTGGACATCCGGCCTTATCGCTCCGAAGAAGTAGGCGCTGTAATAGACCAGATAGAAGGTTGGCAGCGACGCCTGCGCGCTGAGATCGGCACCAACTTTGTCTATCTCTCGGATGAATGGTATATTCTGGCGGGCAGAGAGATGCCGAGCGCCGCAGCGTACGAGGAGTTTCCGCAGTTGGAGAATGGTGTGGGTATGGTGCGCCAACTACTCGACGAGTCGCGCAAAACAGCGAGGAAGCTGCCTGTGCAGATTGACACACCGGTGAGCGTTGTGCTCGTTTGCGGTGAGATGCCCGCTCCTTCTCTTGAGCGTGCGCTAGCCCCTTTGAGGCGAGTAGAAAACCTTGACCTGCGGCTCATAGTGGTAAAGAATAACACCCTCGGTGGAAACGTAGCATCTTCGGGCCTCTTGTTTGGGGACGAAGTAATGCAGCATCTGCGTTATCATGGCGCGAGCGGCGCAGAGCCTGCCGACCTGGTCTTCCTCCCCCGTCGCATGTTCGATTTCACGGGGGTACGCACTTTAGATGAGTGGACATTCGATAAGTTCCAGTCTGCGCTCAACCGCCCCGTGATAGCCGCCAATTGGACCCACGACATCTGGCAAGGGGTCCAAAAGCGTCTGAATGGCGACGATTGCTATACCAGGCCGCCTGAGCTTGTACGGGCAACACAGCTGGGGTAGATTCGTGTTGCGTAGTATATAGTACGTATTGTAGAAAGCATCAGGATAAACTACTACGTGCCACCCACAACCCCTTCACACAATATGCAACGCGCAACATGAATCAGTATATCTCCTGCTGCATATCCCTTATGTGGTTGAAGCCTGGTAGGAGGCCGCATTCGGCAGCCTCGTCCTCGTCCGTGTCCTGGGCTTCGGGTGCATCTAGCACCTCAAGGAATGAGTCTACGACCTTTGCGTCGAACTGCGTGCCCGCGCATCTCACCAATTCTTCACGTGCTCGCGCATCGCTGTAGGCCTCTTTGTAGCTCCGCTTGGTAATCATGGCGCTGTAGGCATCAACTACGCAGACGATGCGCGCGGCTATTGGTATCTCTTCCCCTTTGAGGCCGTTGGGATAGCCGGTGCCGTCCCACCATTCGTGGTGGTGCAGCACGATGTCGGCCACGCTGCCGAGGGCAGGCACTCTGGAGATGAGATCATGCCCCACACGCACATGAGAGCGGACGAGGTCGCGCTCTTCGGGCAGGAGTGGCCCGGGTTTGTTGAGCACTCCATCGCTTACCCCTATCTTGCCTACATCGTGCAGCAGCGCCCCATAACAAACGAGCGACTTATCTGCCTCTTCCAACTCCAGGCGATCCGCGACGAGGCGGGCATACCGCGACACCATTTCACAATGCCCATGAGTGTACGGATCCTTTGCCTCTACCGCGTCCGCGAGCATGCTCACTGTGGAGAGATAGGCGCTCTGTAGCTCTCGGTGCAGGTGAACGTTTTCTACCGCCACCGAAGCCTGATCACCTACGCTCAGTAACGTTTCGACATCTTGCTCATCAAAGTCGCCACTTAGCTTATCCGCGCTGATGATGATACCGTCGAAGTTCTTGAGAAGCGTCACCGGCGCGGCGATGAAGTTGCGGAAGTCCTCACTCGGTTTAGAGGGTTTGGGCACTTCGTTTCTTTCGTCGCTTTGATTGCAGACGAAGGTGTCATTCTCCTCCAGTACTTTATGGCACAACGCCTTGATGAACTCCGAGGGTGGACTTTGTGGATAGCCATCCACATCTACGGCGGCGCGGACGCGTAGGATGTCGTCTTCGCCTCGTGCTGTGATGTATAAGCCGCGCGTCGCTCCGCTGATCGTGAGACAGGCTTTGAGGATCAGGCTGTAGATATTACCCTCAAAGAGTGAGCGGTGAATATCTTTAAGGTTAGAGGCAAGCTGATCGGCCCGTATTCTTTGTCGCTCTGCTGTTCTTCGTTCTAGTTCGAGCTGTTCTTTGCCTGCCTCAACCTCGTTCTTCAGGCGATCAATATATGCTTCGGTTTCATCGAGCCGGTCCTGTGCCCTTCTGAACTGAATTGCCTGGGCTTCCCAGCTTTCGCGCATCTCCTGGTAGCGAGCTTCGACCTGGCTCAGCGCCGCTGCTACGGGATCACCAGAAATATGAGGTGGCCCCTGCTCTGGAGCCGTATTACTGGAGTGAGGCATATTTTCCTCCTTACTACTCCCGTCCCAACCTTATGCGTAGGAACCCTCAAAGCATGAAGTGTGCCTATGCGTCAGGGATTAGGGGGTGTGTCTTTCCTGTATCCCGCCTACTCTGAACACTTACCTCTTTGGGTAAATGTTCAGAGTTGGGGTGCAGGGGCCTTGCCCCTGACGGGGTATCAGGGGTGTCCCCTAATCTCTCCTGATAAGAGTTCCCCATCCCACACGTGGGAGGGGGTTAGGGGGTGGGCCTTGCCTTTGTACAATGCTAGTGCCCTGCTTTGCTCCACCTCAACTCTGAACATTTACTCGTCTCTGGGCTTTTGACAACATTCGTGCCGAGTGGTACAACGGACTATCTTATATCTAACGACAGAAGAGAGGATTTACCTGTATGCTTGCGATTAAGAACGGGCGTGTGTTGCCTATGACCCACGATGCCTCAGGGCGAGACCAGCTCTGGGAGCGCGGCACTGTGCTGGTAGGAGATGATGGTAAGATAGCGGCTGTCGGCTCGGTTGATGAGGTTGTCATACCCGAAGGCGCGGAGATCGTAGACGCGTCTGGCAGGGTTGTCACCCCAGGTTTTATTGATGCTCACACTCACGTCGGCATCGGTGAGCTTGCGGTCGGGCGCGAGGGTGCCGACACTAATGAGAGTAGCGACCCTGTAACGCCGCAGGTGCGTGCCATAGATGCCACCTATCCTGGCGATCCCGCCTTTGCTGATGCCCTTTCAGCGGGTATAACGGCTGTGAACGTTATGCCAGGCAGCGGCAACGTCATAGGCGGGTTGGCCGTGCTGCTCAAGACTTACGGCTCACGCATAGACGAGATGGTGGTGCGCCACCCAACCGGCCTCAAAGCTGCAATGGGGGAGAACCCTAAGCGCAATCATGGCGACCAGAAGCGGATGCCCACCACGCGGCTGGGCATAGCTGCGCTGATGAGGGAGAACCTCGTCAAGGCTTCCAACTATCTCCAAAAGCGTGATGCCAGTGAGCTACAGAACGATCCTACGAAACCTTTTGACCGCGACCTCAAGATGGAGTCTATCGGTATGGTGTTGCGTAAAGAGATACCTATGCGCTGGCACGCGCACCGCTCTGATGATATTCTTACTGCCTTGCGTATACGGGATGAGTTCGGTTTCAATATGGTGCTGGACCATGCCACAGAGGCGCATTTGCTGGCGGATGAGCTTATAAGGCGCGACATACCTGCTGTGGTAGGGCCCACCCTCACCGCTAAGTACAAGGTAGAACTAAAGAATCGTAATCTTGCCACGCCTGGCCTGCTCATGAGGGCGGGCGTGAAGGTGGCTCTCACCACTGACCACTTTGTGGTGGCTATACAGTTCCTGCCGTTATCTCTTATCATGGCTGTAAAGGCGGGGCTTGATCGCGACCAGGCGCTGAAGGTGGTGACAATTAACCCTGCGGAGATACTTGGCGTGTCAGATCGTATAGGCTCTCTGGCTGTGGGCAAAGATGCCGATGTGGTTGTCTGGTCGGGCGACCCCCTGGATGTCTACCAGCGCCCGGAGCGGGTATTTGTAAATGGCAAGCAGGTCTTCGAGTATCAGCCAGAATAAGGAAAATCAGACTCTGCAAGGTAGAGCCATGCTAGCCCGTTTGCGCCCTGCGCCTCTCTTCGCCACCGCCTGGGGCGTGCTCCTCGACTTTGTGTACCCGCCTCGTTGCGGCGGTTGCGACAGGCGCGGTGAGCCCTTTTGTGAGCAATGCCGTCGTTCGGTCATGCCCGTCAATGGCAAGCTCGATGTTGCAGGTCTGGAGGTGATTATCTCTGCCGGGTTATTTCAGGGTCCTCTACGCAACGCTATTCACAACCTGAAGTACTCAGGTGATAGAAGCCTGGTGAGTCCACTTGCCCTGTTGATCTCTGATACCCTCGCCACTGAAGATGCCGCAAAACTGGATGGCGACCCACTTGTGCTGGTGCCTGTGCCTCTCCACTCGAATCGCCGCAAAGACAGAGGCTTCAATCAATCCGAGTTAATCGCCCGCGAACTGTCAAAAATCACAGGCTGGCCCATAGAGAGTGGGTTGGTACGCAGCCGCGATACACGCTCGCAGGTGGGGCTTCATCCTGAAGAACGGCTGGCGAATGTGCGGGATGCTTTCGCCTGGGAAGGTGAGGTCGTGCCTCCCCGTGTGCTGCTAATAGACGATGTATGCACTACAGGCGCTACCCTGGGGCAGTGCGCTGATGCGCTAACGCGTGCCGGGGCACAACAAGTTTACGCGGCCACAGCAGCACGCGCAGCCTTCACCACCTCCGGCGGAATTATGAATTAGTAATTATAAGTTACTAATGATCACTCATAATTCCGTCAAATGTCTCCATGCACGCGTGCGAAGGACCAGCGCAGGTCTATAAGGTCGGCGGGCACTTTGAGGGCTTTACCGAGTTGGGGGGCGACGCCTACCCGGTAGTTGTCTTTTACCACCTTGAGTGGCACCAGCAGGCACGCGGCTATTAGTTGGGCTTCGCGCTCATCGCGATCTCTCGACCAGTCGCTGGTCTTGCAGACGAAAAGCTGGTGCGGCTGGTTGGCTATCACATGAGCAAGCTCGTGGGCAACGGCCATTCGCTGCCACGACAAATCAAGGTTCTTGTTGATCCCCATGTGCATACCGGCCGGCCGGATCACCGTAAAACCCATCGTCATCGGCGTAAAGTTGTGCTTCCTGACATCGAAACGGTCGAGGAGAAGGCCGAGGTCCACAGGAAAGCGCGAATGGAGCCTGTGGCGAGCTATGAGGAAATCAACCGTGTCAATTATCTCTTCGTTTAGGGTGCTCATTTATCTGCTGTCTCCTCACGGATGATGCGGCGTAGCTCTCCGGCTATTATCTCGCGATCTCGCTTTGGCAGATCTTCGAGCGTTGCTGAAAAGTTCTCTATGATCGGCTCGATGGCAGGATCGGACGCCAGCATTAGCTGCTCTAAGCCCGCCGCCTGGTATAACTGCATGGTTGGGATCGAGAGTGCGCCCGCGATGCGGTTGAGCACCTCATAGGACGGCGCTTTGTATAGACCGCGTTCCAGCTTGGATAAGTAGCCGCTGCTGACGTGCGCCGAGCTCGCGAGCGCCTCTTGACTGAGGTTGCGCTCCTGCCTGAGTTGTCTGACTACGGGACCTATCATGTGTGAATTATGAATTATGAATTATGAATTACCAACTACGCCAATCTAATTCATAATTCCACGAAGTGGTAAGTGATTCCGCCGCAGGCGGTGAAGGCGGCGTATTATACCACAAAAGTGTCAAAGTGTGAGGAATGGGGAGTGGCTCGCCAATTCTGCTTTGTCGTTACGCAGGCTAACGCGAGGATTTTGGCATGTGGGAATCACCAGGACGCCAGGAGCGCCTCGAATCATGGTTCCAGGCGCTCCTGGCGTCCTGGTGATATATATCAATCAGGGTTGTAGTTGGGGCTGGGGCGGTGGCGGGGCGTAGCGGGCTGCCTGGGCAAATGCCTGAGTAGCTTCGGCTTGCTGGCCCGCTCCCTGGTAGGCGCGTCCTAGCGTCATCCATGCTTCACCAAGCTGCGGGTCTTGCTTTGTGGCCTGGAGCGCGGGGTCAATCGCCTGCTTGTAGAAGCCTCTCCGTATCATACTCTCTGCAAGCATCTGATTGGGTGCTGCCCAATCGGGTTGCAACGCGCTCGCAGAACGGAAGGCCATTTCGGCATCGTCCAATGCATGCTCGCGGCCTGTCGCGGCCATATAAGCCAGCCCCAGCTGGTAATAGGTGATAGCATCGTTCTCATCTATGGTTGTGGCGCTTTCGAGCAGGTTTATTGCTGCATCATAGCGCCCTGCCTTATATTCAGCGACCCCTTTATCGCGAAGGGATTTAGCATCTCCTGACGGCGCGGCTGGTAGCGCAGTAGATAGCGCGGTAGGTTGCCCTTGAGCATTCTGCTGGTTTTGTTGTGGGCCGGGTTCGCCAGCTTGGTTGGCAGCAGGGGCGGTCCCCTGCGAAGCCTCTCCAGAGGGTTGACCTGCGAAAAGGCTGGAGAGCCAGGAGGTAGATGCCAGTGCATAGCTGCCTCCTAGCAACAGACCCACCGCCAGCAGTGAAAATATTACCAGCAGAGTGCCTTTACGTAGTCCCATACTCAGCTTCGAGCCGAGGGTAGGCACCATGCGCGGGGGGGCGGCGTGCTGGCCCATCCCGGATGGCTCCGGCTGCGGCTCAGGCCGTTCGTCAAGCATCTCAGTAGAGGTCGGCTGCGTAGTCAGCCGGGCTACCCAATCTACTTCGCGCTCCTCCTGCTCAGGGGTGGCGGACGTAACAGGCCGTAGTAGCTCCAGATTGCCTGTGCTCAGCCTGTTAGTGGGCAGCTCGTCGTCTTCTATGAAGTTATCTTCGTATTCGCCATCTTCTATGTGGTGTGCTGCTTCGGTCATAACTTAATACCTCGTGTTGCCTCAAAGAGGCGAAAAGCCAACATCCAGGGCGGCTATTATAGCACCCTGTAGGCTGTGGCCTCTTTGTTTCCACATCCCGAAGGTTTGGGCAATTACCTGTGGAGATTGAAGAGGGCGATTGCATCTGAATCGGGGAGATAGAATGGAAGCGCCTGCCTTTTGTGACGGGCGCTCTTTGTGCTATGCTAGGGGAGTATAAGTTGAGGGGAGTAACAATGATCTTTAGATTCTCTATGGCGAAGAAACTGGCCGCCGGCATGGTGACGACGCTTATTATTTTGGCTGCTGGAGGTTGTGGCGAGCCTGCCAGGTTGCCTGCTGATCAGGTTATTGCGAAGGCCCGGCCTGCAATGCAGGCTGTAAACTCTTTCCACTTTTCGATGGAGACAAGCAAGCTGAGCAAGCCTATGCCTGGGCTTTTCATTACGAAAGCCGATGGCGATGTGGCTAAACCAGGTAAGCTGGCGGGGAACCTGGCAGCCACCGTCAGCGGGATGGCTGTGAACGTCCAGGTGGTGGTTGATGGTAAGAGCCAGTATATGACCGATGTGCTATCGGGCAAGTGGGGCACTATGCCGCCCGATTTCGACGTGGCGCAGTTCTTCGATCCGACGAAGGGTGTGTCGGATATTCTTGCCAATGTGAAGGATCCCAGCAGCGACGGGAGTGAAAACGTAGATGGAACGGATAGTTACCGCGTGAAGGGAACAGTGCCTACAACCGCCCTCAAATCTCTCAGTCCCGAAGTATCTGCCACAGGGGATCTGACCACTACCCTCTGGATAGGCTCAAGCGACTTTCTGCTTCGCCGCGTGCAGCTACAAGGCCCGCTCATGACGGGCGAACCATCAAGCATAGTGCGCACTATCAACGTAAGCAATTACGATAAAAGTGTGAAGATAGAGACGCCGGTAGTGAAGTAGCAAGGCGAACGCAAAGCACGACTAGCACGCTCTGGTACACCTACCTGTGAACTTACTACCCGGGTGGGTTAAACAGAAAACCCAGACAATCGCGAACGACCATCCAGGTTTCTGTTTATGTCCATAAGCTTCTTGTCTTGCGACTATCCACTTGCTGAACTCCCTTAGTATAGAGCTATCTTGAGGTGTTGTCAAGAGGCAGATTACGGAGTTTTCCACATCCGGCGCTGCTTGAACCAGTAGCTTTTCCGGCGTGGCTCGACCAACTTGAGCAGTGGCATTACTTTTGCACTCACCGTAAACATGTCGGAAGGCCCAGAGTTGCACAGGTTATCAGCGGAGTTGCATGCCGAGTTCGCGGGCAGCCGGATCGTTGCTGTAGAGAGCCGCCTCAAGAAAGCTAAGGCGTGGCTGGAAGAGCACCCTGGCGTTGTAGAAGGGTATGAGATAAGGCGCATCTATGCGGCAGGCAAAAATATGATCTGGGGCCTGGAGGACGGCCTCTACTTCCATATACACTTGCTGATGTTTGGCAAGATCAGGACTTACTCCCTCCGCCACCGCGTCGAATACGACCGTTTCACCCGCGCCGTGATCGTCTCAACCTCCCGGCAGGCTGTGCTGGTAAATGTGCAGGTCTTCAATATCGGCATCGGCAATCCTTTTGAACAAATACAAAGCCTGCGAGAGATAGGCCCTGATATCTGCGCCGTCCCCTTCGACGCCGCGCTCTTCCTGGAGCGGCTGAACCGCCTCGATAATCTGGATAAGGAGATTGGCCCGGCGCTCCTTGAGCAAAGTGTGGCGGCGGGGCTTGGCAACTACCTGAAAAGTGACATTCTCTTTGAGTGCCGGATAAACCCCTGGAAATTGGTGCGCGAGCTAACGGGGGGCGAAGAAGAATGCCTCGCTGAGACGATACCTGCGGTCTCGCAGCGGGCGCTACACAGCCGGGGGCAGACTGTAACTGATGAAGTGCTGGCGCAATTGATGTCCAACCCTGAGGGCCCTGCGCTGAGGTGGCGCGACAAACACTGGGTCTTCCGCCAGTCGAGCCGCCCTTGCAAGGTGTGTGGCACACCTATCAGGCAGCAGAGGCAAGGCCCAGGTACGGGCCGAATAACGTTCTACTGCCCTGCTTGCCAGGACTGATCTCTACCGGAAGGTTGAGGGCATGATACCTAGCTGGTTGCGATACTTTGTGACAGTGCGGCGTGCAACGCGTATTCCTTGTTCGTTTAGCCTGCGAACTATCTCTTTGTCGGTCATCGGCCTCGGTTCTTTTGTGATTATCTCCTTGATCACATCTTTAGCCGATAGAGAAGCAGAAAAAAAGTCGCTGAAAGGTATCACTTGCTTGTTGGGAAGCATCACATACTTGTCGGCGGTGGCGCGGCTGACTGTGCTTTCGTGGATGCCTAGATACTGGGCTATTTGCGCTCTGGTTAGCGGCTTCAAGTGGCGCACGCCATACCTGATGAACTCTTCTTGTACCTTGATGAGGCAGTCTGTGATGCGCCTCATCGTTTCTCGGCGCTGGTTGATGTTCGATATAAAGAGCTTAGACCGATTGACATAACGGCGTATATGATCGCGCTCGCCATCCGACAGCGACTCAAGCGAATGTCCATTTTCGGTTGCAAGCTTCTGATAAAGTGGATTGACCCTCAGGCTGAAGCGGTAAGTCTCAACCACTTCCGGCTCCAGATTACCGTCGCGCAGGTGTATTATCACGTCCGGCATCACGAAGCGTGTTGGCGATGGGGAGCGCCAGGAACGCCCCCTGGGCGCTTCTTGCAGTGGGCGCGGCTGCATATACCGCTTGATAAAGTCGCGTACTTCTACGACGTTCTCGTAGCCGGTGCTCAGAGCCTGCGCTATTATTGTGTATTTGTGTTCGCCTAGCTCGGTAAGGTGGAGATTGATGATCTCCTCCACATACGGGGCTATCTTGACCTGCCCACGCTCTTTTATCTCTTCCAATTGTATCTGGAGGCACTCACGCAGGTTGCGTGCGCCCACTCCAATAGGGCCTGTACGCTGCAATAAGTAGAGCACGCGCTCTACACGCTCTAGAGGCACTTCCAACTTGAGCGCGGCAGCCTCTACAGTACAACTCAGGAAACCTTGCTCATCGAGGTTGCCCACCAGGTATTCGGCGATAGAGTAGTCTTCTTCGGGCAGTGATACCGCGAGGTCGGAGAGGAGCTGCTCGGACATGGTGGCTTCCGTAGCCACCAGCGTCAAAGGGTCGAACTCTTCTTCATCGGCCATAACCGCACCCGGTTCCCGATATCTGTAGTCTTCGCTGTCGTATTCGTCGTCAGAGATGCTCCCACTCTGGGCTTTTTCTATGTTGCGTGATGCTTCATCATTGGGAGGTGGGGAAGGTATGACTGATTGCATACAAACAGGGCAATAGAGGCCCGTTGTGCCTGCGCCACAGGAGGTGCAGGTGGTGCTTTCGACGCTTTCTAGGGCGGGGTTGTCTTCCAGTTCAACTCGCACCATTTGCTGCAATTCAAGGGAGGATAGCGCCAGAAGCTGGTTGACCATGATCAGGGTTGGAGAGACCCTCATAGCCTGTTCCGGCATCATCTCTATTTGCATATTCTGGTCCAAGCACGACCTCCTACCCGAGTTTGGGGCCGCTTGTTACGCTGGACGCGACCACGCACGCTCATTATACTCCGCTTCATTTTGGCATGCAAGCGCCGCCCGCTTCAAGTGACGACGAATCTGCAATGCTGGCATACATCTTGCAAAATAGATTTGTGATTATGTGGGCGCACACTGTTAGGAGGGCTACGAATGATAGGTAATGAAGCTGAGCTAGCCCAGCGTGCTTCTAATTACGACCGCGCCGCCTTTGCAGAATTGTACAACGCTTACGTTGATAGGATTTACAAGTACATCTACTACAAGGTCGGGAATGCTCCCGACGCCGAGGACCTGTGCGAGCAGGTATTCTTGAAGGCGTGGGAGGCAATTGGTCGCTACACCTGGTGTGGCTATCCCTTCTCCTCCTGGCTATATAAGCTGGCGCATAACCTGGTGGTAGACTACTATCGCACGCGCCGTGAGACGTTGCCGATCAGTGATGTAATCTCCACAGCCGATGAGCCTATTGATCCGGAGAATGCGCTGCACCGCACGCTTGAGGCCGCAGGCTTAAACGACGCTATTTCGCACCTCACCTCGGAGCAGCAGCAGGTTATCTCTCTCAAGTTTATCGAAGGCTATGAAAACGCAGAGATAGCCCGGATGATGAATAAAAGGGAGAGCGCCATCCGCGCCCTACAATATCGCGCTTTGAGAAGCCTCCAGAGCATACTCGAAGCCGAAGAAGTAAAAGAGTTGGAGTTCGGCCTCAGCCTGATGGACGCAGCGGCAAGCTAGGGCCTGTTGGGGCGGGGCTTTTCATTCGTGGAAACAGAGAACAGACGCAGCCCACAAGCTGCGTCTGTTCTCTGTTTCCATATTATCAGTATCTATTTATCCTCACTGCTTACTACATCGAAGTTGAGGGTGCAGAGCTTTGAGTGGGAGAGTAGGCCCTGCCTGTTGATTGTGATCATGTAGCCTTGCTCGCGGTCGGCGGGCGAGTAGAAGTCACCTCTACCTTCCGAGAAGGTTCGCTGCGCGGCCTCTGTTATGGCTTCCACACGATCAGGCTCCGTGACGAGCACGAATTTGTCGCCGCCCATATGCCCCACGAAGTCGCCCTCTCCGCCCGCATCCATAACCGCTCGCATCAGGGTGCGTCCCGCCATCTTGATCATCTCATCACCTTCCAGGAACGAGTAAGACTCGTTGTACGGCGTGAAGTTTTCTATATCTATGTAGATAATGGCCCACGGGCGCTCAGGGTTAGAGGTTCGCTCCTGTATTTTGTCTTCTATTGCCTGCGGCCCTGGCATGCCCGTCAATTCGGAGACGGTATCGTGATAAAGGTGGTGGAGCTGGGCGCGCACGCGTACGCTCAGTTCATCGGCATCGAATGGCTTTACTATGTAATCATCCGCTCCGCGCTGGTAGCCCATCACCTTGTTTGGTATAGCGCTGCGGGCAGTGAGCATAATTACGGGTATATGGTTGAGACGTGTGTCTTGCTGCATCAAGCGACAGACCTCATAGCCGTCCATACCGGGTAACATCAGGTCGAGAATAACCAGATCAGGAGCAGATTTATCCAGGACTTGCAAGGCTTCCTCGCCGGAATAGGCATGGACGGTCTGGTACCCCTCGCTGTGCAGATGCTCCTCAAGTAGCTCTACAATGACAGGCTCGTCGTCAACGATCAGTATTTTACTCATAAAGCTGCTTACGTTCCAGGCCCGATATACCAATGTTGCGTTCGCTAATACAGCATTGCCGCAGTGATCTTGGCTTAGCTACTCACGTATCCCGCGGGCGATGTGTTGTAAGGTGCGCTCGGACCTTTGTGCTTGATACAGGAGTAATAAGCAAGAGTTGGGCCATAAATGTTACTTCGTGTACTGCATATTTCGTATTCTTCTACGCTACCCATCTGTCTTGAGTTCCGGTAATCGGCTAAGTAGCCACACAGTGATGTAAGTGAGTATACATAAACACAAACAGCAATGCAGCCGTTCGGCTGCATTGCTGTTTGTGTTTAGAAAGGCTCCTATGAGTGGGTGGGCGGGTGGTGCTCACTGCGCCAAAGTAATTGCTTGGCCGCGCCTGCCTCCGCTTTTCTTCAGGAGGAGAGGCCGAACTCTTTCAGCTTCTCGTAAAAGACGGGGCGGTCCAGGCCCAGGATGCGAGCGGCTTCGCTGCGGTCTCCCTGGGCAGATTGCATTGCTTCGGTGAGAGCCATTTTTTCGATCTGCCCCAGTATCTCTGCCAGGGTCGTTCCTTCGTGTATCATGCGTACCACGTCAACAACCTGTCGGTCGTTGACGTCAGAGAGGAGTATGTTGTGGCTTGTTATAACTCCGCCCTGCGCCATTACCACAGCGCTCTGTACGGTGTTTTCAAGCTCGCGCACGTTGCCAGGCCAATCGTGCTTCATCAGCACTCGCATCGCTTCTTCAGAGATGCGCGCAGGGGGCGCCGTCTGGCTGTAGCGGTGCTTATCGAGAAAGTGCTCAACGAGTAGCGGTATGTCTTCCTTGCGCTCGCGCAAGGGTGGCATAGCGATAAGGATCACTTTGAGCCTGTAATAAAGGTCTTCGCGGAAGCGCCCGGCGGCGACTTCTGTTTTGAGGTTTTTGTTGGTGGCGGCGATCACCCGCGTGTCTACTTTGATAGGAATCGAGCCGCCCACTCGCTCGAACTCGCGCTCCTGAAGCACCCTCAGCAACTTACGCTGTGTATTCAGCGTCATTTCGCCAATCTCATCAAGGAATATGCTGCCCTTGTGGGCCATCTCGAAGCGGCCTTTGCGCTGTGTGAGGGCGTTGGTGAAGGCGCCCTTCTCATGCCCGAACAGTTCGCTCTCAAGCAACGTCTCAGGGAGGGCCGCACAATTTACCTTGACCAGCGTTCCATGGCGGTAAGTAGAGTAGGAGTGGATAACGTGCGCTACAAGCTCCTTGCCTGTGCCTGTTTCGCCTGTGATGAGCACGGTGGCGTCGCTGCCTGCGGATTTACCTACTATCTGGTAAACTTCGTTCATAGTAGGCGAGGTGCCGATGATGCGCTCTGAGGGGTCACGCGGCTCCATTTGAGCCTTGAGGTTTCGTACCTCTTCCTTAAGTTGCTGTCGCTCAAAGTAGCGGTCTATGTTATAAAGCACATCGTCTAGTTCGAAAGGCTTGGTAATGTAGCCGTAGGCCCCGAGCGAGGAAGCCTGGATAGCTATGTTAGGTGAGCCATAGGCGGTCATGAAGATGACCGGCACTTCTCCTTGCTTTTCGCGAAGCTGCTTAAGGACATCTATGCCTGTCATCCCGGGCAAACGCATATCCAGAAGCACAAGGTCGTGAGTACCTTCCTGGAGGCTATTCAGGGCCTCTTCGCCCGTAGTGGCCTCGCTTACCGTATAGTCTTCATCTTCGAGGAAAGTTCTGAGTAAAGCGCGGATAGCTGCATCGTCGTCGGCTATCAGAATATTACGAGTGCTATTTACAGCACCATTCTTGCTCTTGGCTTTCTGTGTAGAAGTCACTGGGAGGCCTTCTTTCTCGAGGTCATTTTCGTGGGCGCTCGAAGGTGGTATATCGGGGTCTAAGGGCATCTTCGTCATGCTGGTCCCTTGTACCGTTATCTGTGAAAAACCTCGGAAGTAGTGTATTCTATGCAGCCGCTACCGACGAAATAGTTAATTCCAACAAGCGTATTATATACAATTGAGCCTGCCACGTCAATTGTGCGCCGCCCGCTGAGATACTACACTGCATACGGTTCTATCTTTGCTCGCATCACCGATCCGCTAATCTCTTTTCCTACTTCTTCGCGGTAAGTCGTACGCTGTACATGCCAAACGATAACGGCCTGGAGTCATGCGGCGCATCTACACGGATTGGCGCTTCAGGGCTGCTGAAAGCAATAATATTGTTCCCGGGTGGTATTTCAACCTCGATTGAATAGGGCCTTGCGCCTTGCTCGGGCTTCAACTGTATAGTGGAGATGTTACGTCCGTTGATTGCCACGTTGAGAGTGCGTGCCCGCTTGTAAGTGTATGCAGTGAAGTCGAGTTCGGCGCGCAGAGGGGCTTTTGTCAGATTCATAGAGTAAAGCTCGGAAGGCTGATCATTTGTGCTGTCAGCCCAGCGGTTGATATAGCCGTCCTGCCCAACCGCGCTGACGAACCAGCCCGCGCCCACATCCAGGGTCAAAGGATTAGCGGGAGGCGGGCTTTCGGGCACGCGATATACCCACATCAAGTTGTCCTCGTAGTACGGTTTTAGCCCTGCGCCGAAGACTCGCGCCAGTACGCTGTCGTATGAAGGACGCTGCTGCGGAGTAATAGCGTCTTTATACAACACTATATAGCGCACGTTGTAATAGTTGAGAATAGGCACACCTTGCGTGCTATAATCTGTGCGGGTGAGGAAGTCTTGCTTGGGATAAAAGAGCGTTCGCTGGTCCTGTGAGTAGTCTACCAGAAAGAGTTCATGAAAGAGGCTGGAGGTTTTCAGGAAGTTGCTGGGATTAGAGAGTTTATGGTCGCGTGCCCAGCGCCCCCCAAAGATAGGCTTGTTATGCAGGGTCTGGTAAGCCATATGGGTGTTGTCACCTTTGCCCTTCTGGGTGAAAGAGGGCAACTCCAGGATCGCATAGCTCTCTTTATCTCCGGCGAGGCTGCTGTAGAATGGAGGCCACTCAGGTTTATCTGCTGTGGCATTGCCTGAAGCTTGCACGAAACCCGCCAGCGTCACAGTGAGAAATACAACCGTCGTCAGAGCCATCGGCATCGGCATCGGCAGCTTGCCTTTCCCCAACCGGAAGCCCACGCCCTTCGACCTCGGATGCAAGCGTATATAATCAATAATCGCCTTCAGGCCAAAGGCTGTGAATATCCCAAAGACCAACATATCCACGCTATAGAAGCGGCGTGGATCACGCCCCACATCGAAGACCGGCAGATCTTGAAAGATTGAATAGGGTAAAGCAAAGCCCGTTTGTTGGCCGTTCACAATAAGGTCGGGGCCAAGGGCCATAACGAAGAAAACCAGCCAGGCCACCCCCCAGAAGATCGCTAGCTCCCGCTGCCTCTTCTCTCCTCTAAGGAGTGACCTCATGCCTATGAGCGCGACGGCAATAGCCAGGTAGCCGGGATTGCCCAGTCCGGGGCCGAGAAAGTCGGCAAGGTCAACAGAATGCAGCCTGGACTGGTCGGTCACAACAAGCCAGCCGTTTGCCGCTGCCTCGGTTATCATCGGGGAAACCAGTAGCGGAAAAGCAATTGCGGTGTACGCTGTACCTATGATGGCGAGCCTGGAAAAGAGCGCCCACTTCTCACGCCAGGCGCGGCGAGTCAGCAGCAAAAAAGCACCGTACAGTAGAGTGACCAGCACCGCGTACATCAAGTACTGCCAATCAGTAAGCGATAGTATCAGCAACGTCACTATAGACAAGGCTATATACAAAGGCCATCGGCGAGGGTCTCTCTCTGCCAGTTCACCGTCTTTCCAAATAGGCTTTCCATACAGGGCGCGAAGGACGAAAAAAACGTACAGAGGGAGCCATTCCGCCGACAACTTCTCTGACTGCCCGCTCGCAAAGAAGCCAATGAGGTACTGGTGGGCGAACGTGTAGGTTGCGGCGCCTGCGAAGGCCGCCCAGGAGTTGCCTGTGAGATCGCGCAGCAGCACGAAAGCGAAGAAGACGGTAATCGAGAGAGCAAAGACGAAGAAGAGGTTAGTAGTGGGCAGGTAGCCCAGGGTCATGTTGAAAGGCATGGTAATGAGTCCGTTAAAAGGGTTGAGCGTATGGAAGCGCAGGCTGATGCCTGTAGGATAGTAGATGTAGTTGGTGTAGAAAGGGCTGATGCGCAGGTCCAGCAGGGCCGTCTTGACCCAGTAGTTATCCCAGAGGTTTTCGTAGCCGTCTGTGTAGCCGCCGACCAGAGCGGTTGTCAAATTGAAGAGGGCTACCCTGCCGTAGAGCGCCCCCAGTGAGATAGAGCCAAGTAGCGCCCAAAGAGTCGAGCCATGCCATACGCGCCTCCGTGTTGCGCTCTTCTGAGAGAGCCCAGCTGTGCATCCCTCTTCACCTGCGCCGTTTGCTGCTCCCTGGGCTGAGGTCGCTGTCTTGATCACAACTGCGCCTCTAACGGGGGAGAGATGCTGTCAGACCAGAGCTTGTAAGCCACACTACGTGGCTGTGAGGCACGGTATAACTCCTCCGCGTGCCCCTCCTGAGCTTCGGAAAGGCGTAGCGCTTGCGACGAGCCGGGCAATAGAACAAAGGGATCAACCGCGCGATTTTTCATGTGCGTTGTGAAGAATGGTCCCGGCCCTTCGACCTCATAGAAGTGGGTACCGGGTTGGAGGAGATGCAGATAAGCGTTTACTTCAGGGTCGTCCAGGCCGCGCAGTTTCTGCATAGCTTCATCATCCGTCATAAAGAGGTCCGCATCGGCGAAGATGCCTATCTCATATGCCCTCTTGATTGCTCCCGCCAAAGCCCAGTAGGCTCCTGCTTCGTCAGGACCTGTCCACAAGAGGGCGTTGGCTTCCGCGAAGAGTTCTGCATACCAGCGAGCACTGTCTACATCGTTTACCACAATACCCTGGGGTGTGGCTACAAGATGGCTGAGGAAGAGGTAAGCGTCCTTGCTCGTTATCACGCCCGCGGTTTTCATGTCGCGCAGCGAGTAGTCTATACGGTCGGCGCAGAGGCTGGGAAGTGGCTGCTCAAGAAGTGGGTAGCTATCAGGCTCAAGAGCGGCTCGCAGAGGGATGTCATGACGGCTCAGTATATCGGGTATGCCGGAGGCGAGGATCACCTGACGCTGGAAGCCTTCGTGATAGTTGTGCTCGTCGCTGGGAAATACTATGTCTACCGTATGAGAGAAGGCGGTGTGCGGTACGTCGTGAAGCAACCCTGCTACTTGTTCCTCAAGTGGGGCGCCCAGGAGAGCAAGTAGGTGCATCACCCCCAGGCTGTGTTCGTAGCGGGTATTACGGCGTTGCTCCGGCAGCAAATAAAAGCTGGCCCCCGCCTGGTGTATACCTTTCAGCCTCTGCATGGGTGCAGACTGCGCCAGCTCCGCAAGCACCGGCTCATTAAGGCTAATCTCCCCCCATAAGGGGTCGGATTCGTAGAGACGCATAGGAAAATTATACCCCATAGGTGGCGAGTATGTCGGGGTTAGCGGATATTTGGATGCAATCGCCCTGTGGCGACTGGCTATTGCTATTGTATTCTGAGCATGGAAGGTGTATAATTTACGTGTAGCACTGTGATCTCACTTCTGTAGAGCATGGAGGAGAGAGCCTTGAGACCTTTGCCTTTTTGAATCAGAATCCAAGCTGCCTGGCGGCACGACCTATGGCAGTAAAGAAGAGGCGAAGGTAACACAAGGCCGGAGATGCTACTCCGGCTATTTGTTGCCCGGTTGTCATTACGAGGTGGGGCATGAATAGGTGCACCATCCGCATAATAGAGGAGCTATTGCTTACCGCATGAAGAAACAACAACATTATCCTAAGAAACAGCAGAACCGCCCGCCCGTCACTACCACGCCCGCAGGCCCACGCCGCTCTCGCGATGACGTGATTACAATGGACGGCACTGTAGTAGACGCGCTGCCTAATGCGCTCTTCAACGTAGAGCTTGAGAATGGGCACAAGGTGCTAGGGCACATATCGGGTAAGATGCGCACGAACTACATCAAAATCGTGCCCGGTGATCGCGTTTTGGTCGAGCTATCGCCGTATGACCTGACGAAGGGCCGCATCACTTTCCGCTACAGGTAAGAACTTATTTGCTCGCCTACAGCTTACTGCACCGGAGGCATGGCGTAGCTAACCCCAATTTACCCTCTTTCTGTGCCTCTATTGCGGCACACTTATCTTTCGTTTTTGCCCACCTGCCAGAGATACCTGACACATGAAGCTCATAGCATTTGATGGAGATAATACCCTCTGGCAGCCCCTCAGCGGCGTTAATCTCTCTGACTGCACGCCCACAGACGATATTGGCTGGCCCCACTTCACCTACAAGGCTACAGACGACCCGCTGGTTGCGCAGCGCAATGATGGCGCACGCTTTGCCCTGGAGCCGGAGGCGCGTGCGGTTTTCTGCGCCCTAAAAGAGCGAAAACTGCTGATCGGCGTAGTAAGCTACAATCACGAAGGCAATATCCGGCGCATTCTGCAAGCCTTTAGCCTGTTCAACCTTGTTGACTATATTGTGGCCGAGTGGCACACCAACAAGGACATCATGCTTGCCCGGATGCTGGAAGCAGCCCGCAAGGGCGGACACAACTTGAGCGCAGGCGACCTTATACTGATAGATGACGACCCCTGGGACATATATAGAGGTCAGTGTGAGCAGATGGGCACAGGGTTTCGCCGCTTCGGGGTTGACATAAAGCGTTTGAGCGAAGTGCTAGAGTTGCTTGAATCACCCGAAGCATCGGCCAAACTTGCTTGAGATACGACCATGAGCTTTGTAGAGTGGTTAACTGCGCTGGGCTTGCTCCTTGTAGGGATTGCCGGTATCTATAACGGAATCCTGGCTTTGCTCCATCGAGAGGTCAGCTATGATCCGTACCGCGTTGTGGGTGCACGCGCGCTTGTGCTTGGTTTGTTATATGGCGCAGGCGGGGTTGTAGCTTTGCTGGTGTTTGCGCTCATGGTTACACGTTCTGTCTAGGCATGGCTTTTCCACGTCGCACTCTGGCAAGGCCCTCACGTATCTTACAAGGGTAAGTTTTCCCATGGGGTTCAATTCTCCTCAACAACGGGGTAAGTAGGAGCGAACCCTATGTAAAAACTTACCCTTAGAAGAGCTTGGATTGCTCGGCCTCCAGCGCCTCCATCGCTATGGGATACGGAATACCCATGTGTGTATACGCGCGGCGAGTGGCTATACGCCCTCTGGGTGTGCGTGCCAGGAAACCTAGCTGCAACAGGTATGGCTCATAGACGTCCATAATCGCATCCGACTCTTCGCTGGTAGCGGCGGCTATGGTATCAAGGCCGACCGGGCCGCCCTCGAACTTGTCTATTATTGTGTGGAGAATGCGACGGTCGGTGTCGTCCAGCCCTAGCTCGTCTATCTCCAGACGCTTGAGGGCATCACGAGCTACGGGAGCGGTAGCAATGCCTTCGGCGCGTACCTGCGCATAGTCGCGCACTCTACGCAGCAAGCGGTTGGCGACGCGGGGCGTGCCTCTGCTACGGAGGGCGATCTCCACAGCCCCATCTTCCTCTATAGCGATGCCGAGTATGCGCGCCGACCTCCTGATAATTTGCTCCATCGCCTCCTGGCTATAGTAATCGAGGCGGAATGTATCTCCAAAGCGGTCACGCAGAGGTGAGGAAAGCATCGCCAGACGGGTAGTAGCGCCGATAATCGTGAAAGGGGGCAGCGACAGTCTGAGCGACCTGGCGCTTGGGCCTTTGCCGATCATCACATCGAGCGCGTAATCCTCCATAGCGGGATAAAGCACCTCCTCAACAGTGCGGTTGAGACGGTGAATCTCGTCTATGAAGAGGATCTCGTGCGCCTTCAGGTTCGTCAGCACTGAGGCGAGGTCGCCTGGGCGCTCGATAGCAGGGCCTGAGGTGGTCCTGATCTGCACACCCATCTCGTTCGCCATCACCTGGCTGATAGTTGTTTTGCCAAGACCTGGAGGGCCATAGAAGAGGAGATGGTCGAGGACGTCGCCGCGCTTCTTGGCGGCATCGAGCATGATTTGTACTCGGTCCTTCAGCTTCTCCTGCCCTATGTACTCGGACAGCCGTTGCGGGCGCAACGTCTTTTCTACTTCTTCTTCGTTCTCTCTTGTGCGAGCCGAAATCAGGCGCTCAACCATTTTGTGCCTCCCATAATATAGAACAACCTTTCTATATTATAACACATTATAGGCAAAATTGCTGTACCCGCAAGGGAAGTTTGTAGCCAGCTCAGCCGCCGCGACTCTATTTGCGACCAGGCAGCGGTATTATGCCGAGGAGCTTTCTCTTCTTCGTGGGGCGGCCGTAGGCTCCGTACACGTTGGCGGCCATCTGCTTCGTCTCTGCATGCTCGATCTCGTCCCAGCGTGCTTCTTTTAGAGCGCGCTCTTTCTCCCAGGTGAGGAGAGCCACAACCACCATCACGGGCGCAGCCACACTCTGCCATCGCCCCAATCGCCACCATTCATGTTGTGCCCAGCGGAAAGCCTTCAGCGGATTAGCCGATGGATAGGGAGGTAATGGATAGCGCAGCTTTTTGGAAGCCTTCTTTGCCTCTGACATCGCCTTGCGTGGAGGAACAGGCAAGATTCCGGTAGGCCTCAGCCCTTCCATCGCCGCGAAGCGCGACTTCTCCTTGAGTTGTTCCTTCTTATTTTTCTTAGTCATGCTGCGACCTTCCTTTCTCACAACCCGACGCCGTGTCACGTTTCACCTTACTGGCTCTCGAACTGCACATTTTTGTAGCCGAGCCCTGTCAGGAGCGTGCGTAGAACCTGCCTGGCGTTCTCGTCGGCTTTGCTCAGGATGCCATCTTCTGTGGCCGCCTGCACTATCTGCTGCTCGGCGGCTGTCCTGATGCTAGACTCAAGGTTCGGATCGGGCTTATTAAAGAGCCCGGTCTGCCTGTCGTAGACATAGGTCTTCTCGTTGTCGAGCTTGCTGTAGAGTATTTGTGATTTGGGCAGGCGTACCGTCACGCCTGTGCCGTTAGTTATTACGTCTTGCGGCTGTATGTTGCTCAGGTCTATCCCGGCGACTACTTCGCCATGCGCTACGAGCAGTATTTTGTCGCTGGTAAGAAAGTCGGGGAGAGGGCCGCTGCTCTTACCGCTTACCACCTTCTCAAGCTCGTAATTTACTGTCTCCAGCTTGCTCAGGGAGCGAATCTGGTCAATAACGGCGGGACGGCTCATGTCTAGGGTGACCGTTGGCGTTGTCACTATCCCGAAATTGAATGAAGGAATAACCCCTGTCAGCTTACCAAACCCACTCAACCCACCTTGCAAGGTGGCAAATGCAAGCAACGCGCATGCCACAGCGAGAAGGGAGAATGTGCCTGCCAGAATTACACAGGCTGACGGCCCTCTCCTAACCACAACTGGAGTAGGGCTGCTTGTTTGTTGCGCGCTGGATTCACCGCCCGTTACCTCTCGTTGTTGCAGCGGTGCGCTGCGGCGGGGTGCGTGGCGTTGAGTTGCAGGCTCGTAGGGCGCTATGTCTCGGCCTGTGTAAGCAGCCTCAGTTGGAGTGTAAAGGGTGCCCCGCCGCAGCGCTGGTGTGTCGCCGGGTTCGCCATCTTCGCCGGCATCCATATGCTCAGGGAGGATACGAACAGTGTCTTGCTCCTCGGCTCCTTCACCCCCATCGAAATGTCTACGTGTCTGGCTATTAAGATCATCCTGCATTGAAGCAACTCCATTCATACGGCCTTGCGTCCAATCCCCTACATGCCCATTATACCCGCCTTTGGCGGAATTATGAATTAGCTCCCGCCTTCGGCAGAATTATGACTCACCTTACGCAAGTGGAGAAAAATGCTAATGCACATCGAAAGAGAATCCCTCTCCCTTGTCATTCTGAACGAAGTGAAGAATCTAAGATGCTGGCCTGGCACAAAGGAGGGTGCTTTAGATTCTTCGCTGCGCTCAGAATGACAAAGCCAGGAGGGTACGCCTACCCGGGCTTGTCCCTTTCATCACCCCTGCGTAAGGCGAGTTATGAATTATAAAGCGTTCACCATTATCTCATCTACCTGCTCACCGCGAACTCGCAACTCGCAACTCGCGATTCCGCCGAAGGCGGGAAGCCCTACCGTGCTGTGCAAATTCTTGTGAGCCTTCCACCGGCTATGTTACAATGCAATTGTGCGTATGATCCGCATGCAGCATTTCGTAAGTTTTTTAGGTCAGGTTGTTCTATTGACGAGTGACGGTAACAGGAGCGCCAGGGCGCAGGCGTTAGGGCCGCTACTCCCTCCAATCAGGGTTACGCTACAGCAGCGTAATCGTCTGATCCTGGTGGGTCTGGCTGCTATCGTTCTGCTGTGGCTTCTGAACCAGTCTTTTGCTGCCCTCGGCCCTTTTATTTTCGCCCTGGTTCTCGCCTACTTGATGCTGCCTCTGGTAGATCTGCTCGACAGGCTGCTGCCCCGCATCGCCGCTATTCTCGCCGTTTATGTAGCATTTATCGGCGCTGTATGGGCGCTCTTTGCCTGGCTAGCGCCTCTTGTGGCGGGTCAAGCAGATCAGCTTTCCGAGCAGCTCCCCTCCTACTCCAAACAGTTGCAAGAGGCTACTGCCAACGTCACCGGCTGGTATAATTCTCTACCTATATCGCCCGATGTGCGGCAATCTATAGAGAATAGCGCCCGCAGTTCATTATCTGCGGTAGGTTCGGCCATCCAGGCGGGCATCGTAGGCATTCTCAGCGTTATCGCTCGCGCTATGGGCTTTGTGGTGGGACTGCTCATAATCCCGTTTTGGCTTTTTTACGTGCTCAAAGACAAAGACAGAGGCATCAGCGCCTTCAACAACATGCTTCCTTTGTCGTGGCGTACCGATGTCTGGCGTATAGTGCGAATCATCAATGGCGTGTTGAGCAGTTATATTCGCGGGCAGATTATCCTCGCTTTGGCGGTAGGCACTGCCTCCACTATAGGCATGGTAGTCGTGGGTGCGCCTTACCCTCTCCTTCTGGGGATCATTTCGGGCCTCACGGAAGTTATACCTGTGGTTGGCCCGATCCTCGGCGCAGTGCCGGGTCTTGCAGTAGCCTCGTTCAGCCAGGAGGGCTGGGTACTGGTTCTGAAGGTGCTGTTTGTATATATTATTGTGCAGCAACTTGAGAACAACTTGCTCGTTCCAAAGATACAGGGTGATAGTGTAAACCTGCACCCGGCGATAATCATGGTAGCCCTCGTCGTGGGTAGCCAGGTAGCGGGCATAGTGGGCCTCATAGCAGCTGTGCCCACTGCTGCGATCTTGCGAGACGTTTATCTCTACCTGTACCGCCGCTTCACAGAAGGTGCCAGCCCGCGCGAAGCCGAAGCGAGCCTTGCGTCGCGACATGACGATGAAAGCGCCAAAGGCCGAAAGAAAGAGGCTGAGAAGCTGGCTGTTGAGCGGCAGCAGCCTGGTATAAACAGCGAAGATGAGATTATAGCTGATCTCGACAAGTCAACGAGCAGCGATGTAACTGCCGTAGAGAAGTAAACTTATGAACTATCGCGCTTGCCCTTGCGCTAAATCCCCCAGGGAGGGACCACAAGCTCTTGAACCAGCCGAATAACCGCCGCGCTCAAACGCCTGCGAATGGGGGCACTACTCGCCCCAATACCAGGCCCAACCCGGCGCTTCAACCTCGCAAACCTATCAACACATACCGGGCCAGGTCTACATCCAGCGTGCATGTCGTGCATAGCTCCGGCGACATCATGGCGCAGCGGGCCACTGCTCGCGTTCGTACAGAGCGCAGCAGGCGTAGGCGGCGCATACTCTTCTTCGTCTTAGCTTTGCTTGTGCTAGTGGGCGGCACCGGTGCGTGGGTGTTAGCTTCAATAGGCACTACCGTCATCCCCGCTATCAGCAAGGTATTCAGAACGCCTATCAGTGTCCGCCCTGCTCCTGACGGTGTAAGCAACGCTACTGCCGTGCCGGTGACTTTCCCCGATTGGGGAAAGAAAGACCCCGTCAACATCCTTCTTATCGGCCTTGATTTCAGGCCGGAGGAAAAGGACTCGCGGGCTGATACCCAGATCGTGGTGCATATCGATCCGGCGGCCAAGACTGCTACTCTCCTTTCAATCCCGCGTGATCTGTGGCTCAAAATACCGGGCTACGGTGAGGACCGCGTCAATGCGGCGTTCCAGAAAGGCGAAGACGACCAGGCCAAAGTGCCCGGTGGCGGGCCGGGGCTTGCCATGGCCACTATCGAGCAGAACTTCGGCATACACATTGACTACTATGCCCAGGTGGACTTTAGTGGTTTCGAGCAGATCATAGACACGATAGGCGGTATTTCAATAGATGTGCCCAAGCCGCTGGCCGATAACGAATATCCATTCAACGACTACGGTTATACACGCATTTACGTGCAGGCCGGTTTACAGCGCATGGATGGGCGCACCGCGCTGGAGTATGCGCGCTCGCGGCATGCCGATAGTGATATTGGGCGCAATTCACGCCAGCAACAGGTGCTGCTCGCGGTGCGCCAGCAAGGGCTAAACCTCAACCTCATTACCAAGATGAACCAGCTTTCGAGCCAGTTGTCGGATGCTGTCCAAACGGACCTCTCGCCTTTGCAGGTAGCTCAATTGGCGCAGCTATCAAAGAGCATTGATGCTAGCTCCATACAAAATGTGGTGATTGATAGCAACATGGTGACAGAGACAATACTGCCCAACGGAGCCGATGTGCTGATACCTAACTGGGACCTGATACGCCCCAAGATAGCGCAGGCATTCGCTGACCCCAAGCTCTCTAAAGAGGCGGCGCGTATCTCGGTGCAGAATGGCACGACGACCAGCGGTGTTGGCCGCAAAGTATATGACATACTCTTGCCCAAAGGCTTCTTTATACCTGATTTGTCGTCAGCGCCTGATCAGGGCACGTACCCCGTCACAACTATCGTTGACTACACGGGGGGCAAGAAGCCACTTACTATACAAGCTCTTACCAAAGATTTAAGTCTGAGCCTTTCGCAAGTAAAAAGCGGCAACCCGCAAGATGCCCCCGTAGCGGCAAGTGATAACAAGCCTGTAGATATTGTGGTGATCGCAGGGGACGACCGCATCAAGTAGAGAGCTTTACTTCATTGACTATGACAGATACACTGAGCCGACACGTTATAGAGGATCAGGTATCCAATGATGATCCAGCATTCGCCGCTGGTCTGCCTGTGGCCGAGTGGCGCATGTTTAACGACCTTGACTTGCCCGGTGCCGTCAATATGGCCGTTGATGAGGCGCTGTTGGAGTCTGTGATTGGCGGCGGGCAGCCTGTAGTACGCTTTTATAGCTGGCGGCCTGCCGCTCTCTCGCTTGGCGTCAACCAGCCTGTGGGAGAGATAGACTGCGAGGAATGCGCTAACCGGGGTTTCAGCGTCGTGCGCCGGATAACCGGAGGCCGGGCAGTGCTGCACCAGCACGAGCTTACCTATTCAGTGATCGCTTCGGAGTCCGACCCACGCGTCTCCGGTGGCGTAATCGAGTCGTATCGCAAAATCAGCGCGGCTCTGGTTGAGGGCTTGCAATCTCTGGGCACCACTGTGACACTCGCCCAACCGAACCGTGCGCTCTTCAGAGCTATCTCTGCATCTCGGCACTACAATAGCCTTGACGAACTGGCACAGAGCAGTCATGGGGCCATCTGCTTCGACTCCGCCTCGGCATATGAGTTGACCGCTCACGGCAAAAAGCTGGTGGGCAGCGCGCAAGCTCGACGCGGCGGCGCTCTATTGCAGCATGGCTCTATCCTTTTAGATATAGATTGGGACTCCTGGGTGTCGGTATTCGCTTATGCGTCCGATGCTGGCAGGCAACGTGCTCGCCAGAAGCTACCGATGCGGATGACATCTTTGCGAGAGGAGCTTGGCAGGGCTGTTACTGCTGAGGAAGTGCAGACCGCTCTCAAGCGCGGCTTTGAGAACACGCTGGCGATTAGCCTTGAAGCCGCTGCCCTCAGCGATGGAGAAGCGACGGCAGCAGGCCGTTTCGAGCAAGAGAAGTTTGGCGCAGAAGCGTGGACAGCGCGAAAGTAATCGGCTGTTCGCCGCCCGTCGCCAGCCTACCGCTACTTATTACAGGACCTAACCCTGACAGAGAGGTATCTAACAATGGCAGATGTGGAGAATAATACAGAGTACGATATAGCTATAATCGGCGCGGGGCCGGGCGGCTACGTTTCAGCCTTATATGGCGCTCTGAAAGGCGCTCGAATCGCCATCATCGAGAAAGACAAGCGACTCGGGGGCACCTGTTTGCTGCGCGGTTGTATACCATCCAAGGCGATGGTGAAGACCGCCGAGCTGATGCTTGAGATGCGTCATCCCGACAAATATGGCCTTGCTCTTGAGGGGAGCGTAAAGATCAACTGGGACGGCACTGTGCAGCGCAAAGATAAGGTGGTGGAAGGTCTTGTCAATGGCCTCACTGGGCTGATGAAGTCGCGCAAAGTGGAGGTAATCAACGGGCCTGGCACTCTGACTTCACCCCACAGCGTGAATGTGGATGGCCGTGAAGTGCGCGCTAAAAACATAATAATCGCCACCGGCTCCGGTACGATGCTGCCCACCGATCTGCCGGGGGGCGACTTGCCAGGCGTGATAACCTCCGATGATATACTGGATGCCGAGCTTACTGCCAGGGCGCTCCCCAGGATGCCGGAGAGCATCATCATCGTGGGTGGCGGCATAGTAGGAATGGAGTTTGCCTCTATTTTCAACGCCTACGGCGCTAAAGTGACGGTAGTGGTTTCTTCACCCAGAGTATTGCGTCTGGTGGACGAGGAGATTGCCCGCCGTTTTACCCAGGTGGCGAAAGGGCATGGCATCGAGATCGTGACGCGCTCTGACGTAACAACGATGGCTGAGGCGGGCAGGAAGGGCGGCCTGAAGGTTACGGTGAAGAACGCCGACTCGGGGGCTGAAGAAGAAAGAGAGGTTAGCAACGTTCTCTGGGCGAAGGGGCGTTACCCATACACGGACAATCTGGGCCTTGCCAATGTTGGTATAGAGACCCAGCGTGGCTATATCCCTGTTGACGAGCGGATGATGACCACGGTGGACGGTCTATACGCCATAGGCGATGTGGTGCCCGGCCCGATGCTGGCCCACGTTGGCATGTACGAGGGCGAAGTTGCTGTAGATAATATACTTGGGCATTACAGGGCAGCCGACTATGGCGCTGTGCCCGACGTTATCTTCACAATCCCTGAGATAGCATCCGTAGGAATGGTAGAGGCTCAGGCCAAGGAGCGTGGGATACCTGTGAAAGTCACCAAGTTCCCCTTCGCCGCTCTGGGCCGCGCCCAGGCTATAGGCGAGCCGGACGGCCTTGTCAAGATGGTGTGTGACCCCGGCTCAGGGGTAATCCTCGGCATGCAGGTGATGGGAGCGCACGCCTCAGATGTGATAGCGGAGTGTACCCTGGCGGTGCAGCAAGGTATCACAGCCGAAGAGCTTGCCCACACGATCCACGCCCACCCGACGATGCCCGAAGCCGTCCAGGAGACAGCTTTTGCCCAAATCCTGGGCACACCACTTCACGCGAATAGATAGGGTAGGAGGGAGCAGGGGTCAGGCAGGGATCAGCCGCCAACTCTAGACCCTTGATCTCTCACCCAGAGGCGCTAACTATGAGCAAAGCCGAAGAATATGATGCGATTGTTATCGGCGCGGGGCAGGCGGGTGGGCCGCTCTCTACCGCTTTAGCTGCGGCTGGGTGGAAAACAGCCCTGATAGAGCGCGAGCATGTTGGTGGGACCTGCGTCAATGAAGGCTGCACACCTACCAAGACTATGGTTGCCAGCGCGCGGGTCGCCTATCTCGCCAGACGAGCGGCTGATTACGGCGTGCATACAGGCGATATCAGAGTTGACATGGCAAAGGTTCGACAACGCAAGCGCGACATAGTGAACAGCTTCCGTGACGGCAGCCAGAGCAGCATTGAAAAGCAAGCCGGCCTCGATCTGATCATGGGAGAGGCAGCATTTGTTGGCCCAAAAACGCTTGAAGTACGGCTAAATAGTGGAGGGCAGCGTACCCTTACCACTCCTAAGATATTCATCAACACGGGCGATCACCCTTCAACGCCACCTGTTGATGGTATAGACAGCGTGCCTGTGCTCGATTCCACCTCGATTATGGAGCTTGACGTGGTGCCTGAGCACCTTATTGTGCTTGGCGGCGGCTACGTTGGATTGGAGTTCGGCCAGATGTTCAGGCGCTTTGGCAGCAAAGTAACTATAGTGCAGCGCGGCAAACAACTCCTCAGTCGTGAAGATGCGGATGTGGCCGGCGAAGTGGCTAAAATCCTGCGAGAAGACGGCATTGAGGTGCTGCTTGAGGTCAAAGCCAGGCGGGTCGGGCCGGGCAAGAATGGCAGTATAGAGGTAGTGGTGAGCGCTGCTGCCCTCAGCGATGGAGAGCGCACCTTGACCGGTTCTCATTTGCTGGCTGCGGCAGGGCGTGCCCCTAACACAGATAAGCTCAATTTGGCTGTGGCTGGTGTGCAGATGGACAAGCAGGGTTATATTCAGGTGAACGAGCGTTTGGAGACAAACGTGCCCGGCATATACGCGCTCGGTGATGTGAAAGGCGGCCCTGCTTTCACTCATATATCGTATGATGACTTCCGCGTTATACGCACAAACCTCCTCGAAGGCGGGGGCGCTACCACCAACCGGCCGGTTCCTTACACCGTTTACATAGACCCACAGTTGGGTCGCGTCGGCCTGAGCGAAGCCGACGCCAAAGCACAGGGCAAGAAGGTGCGTATAGCCAAAATGGCTATGGATAATGTCGCCCGCGCCCTGGAAGTGGATGAACCGCGCGGCTTCATGAAGGCGTTAGTTGATGCTGAAACAGGCCAGATATTGGGCTGCGCTGTGCTTGGGATAGAGGGTGGCGAACTGATGTCCATGCTAGAGATAGCCATGATGGGCAAGCTGCCTTACACCGTTCTCAAAGATGCGATCTTTGCCCACCCCACGCTGGCCGAGTCCCTCAACAACCTCTTTTCGAACTTTCAAGGAAACGAGTGCTGAGTGGCGAGGACTGAGTAAGGGGTAATCTACTCAATCCTCACTGCTCAGCACTTATCAGTCCCGGCTTGTGTCTGGGATCGCAACTGTTATGCCTCTTTTTGCGTATAATATAGTGTGATAGAAATAATCGCGGCACAACCGCGTGCCGCCCGATACTGGAGGAGATTAAAGAATGTTCTTTTATCCAATGTTCAACTCAGGGTATTTGCTGTACGTTTTCTTGCCTACGCTGATCCTTACTGGGCTGGCGCAGTGGTGGGTTACCAATGCCTTCAAGAAGGCATCGCAGATACCTAATATGCAACAGATAACAGGCGCACAGGCAGCGCGGCGCATACTCGACAGCGCGGGACTCAGCCATATATCTATCGAGCGCACAGGATCACCTATGGGCCGCATGTCGGGCGGCTCAACTCCTTCGCTCAACGATCATTACGATCCGAGCGATAAAGTATTGCGCTTATCTGACGCTGTGTATGGTAGCGCATCGGTGGCGGCGATCAGCGTTGCTGCCCACGAAGCAGGCCATGCTGTTCAGGATGCCCAGGGCTACACACTTATGCGCGCAAGGTCGGCGATTGTGCCTGCTGCTAACATCGGTTCGCAGTTCGGTATCATTCTTGTGATAATCGGGTTGGTGCTTCAGTTTACAGGTCTGATCTGGTTGGGCGTTGGGGCGTTTGCGCTTGGCACGCTCTTCGCGCTGCTTACACTGCCTGTAGAATTGAATGCCAGCTCACGGGCGATGCAGATGCTTACCAACACCGGCCTTGTGGACCGCACGGAGTACGGTCAAGCTCGCTCGGTGCTGACCGCCGCGGCCTTCACATATGTGGCGGGGCTTGCCACTTCCGTGCTGAACCTGTTGTACTATGTTATGCTCGCCTCAGGCAGTGGCCGCCGCCGCTAAGGGCTTGAAACATGTGTGAAATAGAGCAGCCAAAGGCTGCTCTATTTCTTTTTTGATACTGTTTGTTCGCACTATTCTGCTTTGGTGGCTGGTTCTTGTTGTGTGATGTCGGAGGCGGTGTTGCGTAGCTCGCGCACCGATTCGCCGAGCGCCTTGCCAAGTTGGGGCAGCTTGCCAGGCCCAAAGATAACCAGTACCAGCACAAGTATCAACGCGAGGTGCGTTGGCTGTAATAAACCTTCAAACATGATGCTCTCCTTTACGTCGCGGTTCGGGCGTTTATCTACTATCTAGCCTAAAATCAATCTTTCGAGGTACCATCAATATACGTGGTAGGTACAAGAGCGGATTACTTAATTCCTGTCAGGGTGAATTGGATGTCGCTGTAGCTGCCCTCTATTACTTTGCTCGGATCGGCCCCCAGCCAGTTGCGAATCACAGAGGCGTAGACGGAGCGGAAGTCGGTTTGCATCCGCAAGTCGCCATTATCCAGGTTTGTGAGGTCAGGATCGTTGCCGTACAGCCCACCCTTTATGTTGCCGCCGATTACGAACATAGGCAATGCTGTGCCATGATCCGTACCCTGGCTGGCGTTTTGTTGCACACGCCGCCCGAACTCAGAGAAGGTCATCAGCGCCACCTGGCCGGATTTACCCATCTTGTCGAGGTCATTGTAGAAAGTGGCAATGCCCTCATCCAGCATAGTCAGCAGCTCGCCGTGCCGTCCCGCCTGGCTTGAGTGGGTATCGAAGCCGCCGAGGCTGATATAGAAGATGCGCGTGCCGAGGTCAGCAGCGATCACCTGAGCGATCAACTTCATCCCTTCAGCGAAGGGGTTATTGCCATACTGTACGCTTGATTGATAGCGGCCTACAGCCGCTTTGAGTGCATCAGAGCTTGTAAAAGCGTCGAGAGCCGCCTGGCTCACATACTCCTCGAAGGGGCCGTGAATAGTGTGATCGCAAAGCTGGTGGATCGCGTCTATCTGCGCTGAGGGGTCGCCCAGATAACGGCCGTCGGTGCGGAATTGATAAGCCTCCAGGTTTGTGATAGACGGCACCAACGTTGTCTCTGTATAAAGAGTGCGCGGCAGCAGATTGCCGACGTTAATAGCACGCAATGTGTTAGCCGCGTCATCGTCGTCAGCCTCAAGGTAGCGCCCCAGCCAGCCTGTTGGCTCCTTTACATCAGGGCGGCCTGTCTGCCAGATCTCCATCGAGCGAAAGTGCGAGCGGTTAGGGTTAGGATAACCTACCCCTTGCACCACAGCGAGGTGGCCGTTGTTGTAGAGGCTCTGTAAACCTTTGAGCGAAGGGTGAAGGCCCATCGTGCTGTTCAACTTGAGCACTTCCTCCGGCTTGGGAGCAAGAGCGGGGCGGGCGTCGAAGTATGCTTTATTTGTAAAAGGGATGACTGTGCCCAGGCCATCGTTGCCCCCGGAAAGCTGCACCACAACCAGCACATTCTTCTTGAGGTTGTCACTGCTTGTAGGCGTGCCAGTGGGTGTGGCTCCCGACAAGAGGTCGTTGCCCGCTCTATCGCCACCGCGGCTGCTGACTGGGGTCAGCGTATATGCGCTCTTTACCAGAAATGCTGGGGCAACCAACCCAAGGGCGGCGACCGCCAGTCCGCCCTTTGTAAAATCACGACGTGTAATGCTCATTGGTGCTTCTCCTGAGTCGTAGTGCGTATTTCGTAAGGGCTAATTGTGAGGTTGAAGGGCTAAAGAGCTGGCTCTTCTTGCCTCTTTACGCATTACGCATTACGTTCTAGTTCATCTGGTAGACTGGGGTTGACATAATGAGCCTGACGAGGCCCCTTAGCTTGTCATCGGTGCTCTTTGCATCAGTAAAGTTGCCTGCATAGCTCAGTAGTGTGCTACGGTAGTCAGTGGGCACACTTGTCTGGAGCAGGAGTTCCAGGAAATAATCAACCGCTGCCGGGGGCGTGTTAGCGCCTGCTGCGTTGGCTATCTCAGTCGGGTCAATGGTGTAATCGCTATCAATGCTGACCAGCGCCTTGGCGAGGTTAGCACGGCTGTAATAGGCGCTGGTATTCACCCAGGTTCTATTGCCGGGCCAGCCGCCCACATTGGGTGGAGCATAAATCTGCTGGCCCATAGCCGCCATGGCTGTCGCTATCCCCTGCCATGATTTGAGGTCATAGATTTCCGCTGAGAGCGCGCGCATGGCCCCAATCGTGAACTCCACGGGGCTTTTTACAAGGGAGTAATATGCTTTCACAGAGCGGAACTCAGGTGATAACAATATTTGCTTCACAAGCTCTTTGATGCTAAAGTTGCTCTTTGTGTATATGTCGGCAAAGCGGTTGACTGTGGCATCGTCCGGGTCATCGTAGGCGAAGAAGCGGAAGAGCTTGCGCGCCATGAAGACCGGGTGCGCAGGCTGCTTGAATATAATATCCACAGCGTCATCACCGCTGAGGTTGCCTGTGACCCCAAGGAAAGTCTTCTGGCCGCTGTCGTGCAGATTGGCTCTGAAAAGGGCGTTACCTTCTTTGGTGACTGTCCAGCCGGTGAAGGCACGCGCTCCCTCTTTCACATCTGTTTCTGTATAGTTGCCGATGCCGAGTGTGAACAACTCCATCAGTTCTCGCGCCCAGTTTTCGTTGGGTGCATCTTTGCGGTTGGTGTTGTTGTTCAGATAGATGAGCATAGCAGGGTCGCGGGAGACCTGTTTGGTGAAGCCCTTGAAGTCCTGGGTGAGAGCATTAGCGCGGTAGAGCGCATTTTGCTTTGCCATGAGGTTTGCGTTCTTCACATCAACAATAGAAGAGACGAAATGTCCATGCCAGAAGAGGGTCATCTTCTCTTGCAGAGGGCGCTTGCTGAGGAGCATGCGCGTCAGCAAGGCGGCTACCTCAAGCTGAGGATTGCCATAGAGAGGACGTTTGTCGTTGGTAGATGCGGGGGCGGCGTTGCGCATCTGTTGGAGAGCGTCTTCTACGCCTGTGTCGTCCACCTGTTCATAGTTGATAAGGCTGTTTACAGCGTCTTCATAGCTGAGGGCGGCGTACGCATCAACATCGGCGGCGTTGCTGCCGAAGCCCGCTCGCCTCAGCAGGTGCGCTATCAGGTGCCGGTCAGTCTGTGCCATAGTTTGTCTTTCCTTTCCGCGCCGGATGCCGGTGATGGGTTTGTTAGCCGCCCAGGCGAGTCTCAGTTATAAAGAGTATACTTGCCCGCTCGTCCCTTATGGTTAGCTACCAGTAACAGGGTTGTAAAATCTTTGTAAAACTGGAGAAATAAAGGCGTATACAACAGCACAAGGCTGTTGTATACGCCTTTATGAAGGAGAAAGCCTCTACGTGTGAGGCGGGGTCTTGCCTTTACTATTGGCCGGGGGTGGCTGTGGTTGCAGGCGAAGGTGTGTGGCTTGCCCCGTTGCCTCTGCCGAAGAGGTTACTTGTACCATTTGGCTGGTCGGTGATCTGGATGCCCTGGGCAGCGACATTGTTGCCCGACCGGGTGCCCACCGCCAGGATATGGCCACCCACCACCAGGTCGCTCTTAGTGCCCGATACGCTCTTGACGATGGGCGTATTATCGGCCATGTTGACTGTCAGGGTTTGGCCTTGATTGTCGGTGATCGTAATGGTGTTGCCATCAATCTTGGTTATCGTGCCTGTTGCGCCCCGGTTTGCAAAGCCCGCGCCGCCACGCCCGCCGAAACCGCCTGCTCCGGTAGCCCCATCTGCGGTAGTGCCGGCTCCGCCCGTCGCATTGGTATCTGCGCCCCTGCTAGCAAGGAAGCTGTTGACGTCATTCTGCTGTGATTGTGCCTGAGCATGGCCTACGTTGGTTCCTGCCCAAAATGCAGCGCCTGCCACCACGACCAGAAGCACCAGCGATACAAGGGTAATTACTATGCGTTTCATGGATGGTTCCTTTCTTAAGATTACTGTGTGTTGCATATTGAGCAAAGGCTGAATCTTTTCATGCAACACGCGACACTCACTCCCTATTCGTACCTGAGAGCTTCTATTGGATCAAGGCGGGCGGCCCGGCGGGCAGGGTATATTCCGAAGAAAAGACCTACTGCTACCGAGAATAGCACCGCCAGGATACCGGCAGACGGGGTCACAGACGAGGTTATTACACCTGTAACTGTAACCAGTTCGGCAATAAGTACACCTAAGCCCAGCCCTATCAGCCCGCCGCCCACGCTCAGTGTAATAGCTTCAATCAAGAACTGGCTCAGGATATCGCTTTGCTGCGCGCCCACAGCCTTGCGAATTCCTATCTCACGTGTGCGCTCCGTCACCGAGACGAGCATGATATTCATGATGCCGATTCCGCCGACGAGTAGAGATATGCCTGCTATAGCACCGAGGAAAAGGGTAAGGGTAGTGATCACGCCGTTAAGGGTATTTAAGAGATCAGCCTGGTTGGTCACAGAGAAGTCGTTGGTGTCGCTCGTTAGGCGATGGCGCTCGCGCAGAAGCTGTGTGATCTGGTCCTGCGCTTGCGTCATGCTGTCCTTGTTAGCCACCTGCACGTAGATAGCGCTTACCGCCTTGCCGGTCACCGTTCCCTGGCGTGTGCCGAAGAGCTTACGCTGCGCCGTACTGATGGGCACGTACACCGCGTCATCCGAGTTGTTGAAGCCTGTACCCCCTTTGGAGGCAAGCACTCCCACCACTTTGAAGGAGAGACGGTTGACGCGTATGATCTTGCCTACCGGATCATCGCCCTGGAAAAGGGTGTCGGCTACGGTACTGCCGATGACGGCCACGTTCACAGCTGCTGCTACATCGGCCTGAGTGAACCATGCGCCACTGCTCACCGGCAGATTGCGTACCTGCTCGTACTCCGGTGTAACACCCAGCGCGCGCGTGTTAGTATTCTGATCGTTGTAGACTACACCCACAGTGCCACGCGTATATTCCGGTGCTACTATCGCGCAACTGTCGCAATTTGCCGGGTCGGCTATTGCAACGGCGTCCTCCTGAGTAAGAGTTGATGCGCTGCCTGCGGCTGACCGGACGCCCTCCGAGGTTGTTTGACCCGGGAAGACCGTCAGCAGATTGGTGCCAGTGCTGGTGACCTGGGCAGTGATTGAGTTCTGCGCGCCCTGCCCTATCCCCATGAGGGCAACTACCGCTGCCACGCCGATGATCACACCCAGCATTGTCAGGATGCTGCGCAAGGTGTTAGCCAGCAAGCTACGCCATGCCATTTGGAAAGCATCTATAACGCTCATGCTAACACCTCTTGCGCTTGCCCTATGCTCACCGTCTCTTGAGAGGTGTCCTGCGTGGTTACCTGCTGCTCGACTTGCGGCGCTTTGTAGACAACGACCTGATTTGCCACTCTTTCGTCCTCAACAAGAGTGCCGTCAAACATACGTAGTATGCGGCGGGTGTGCGCAGCGATGTCAGGCTCATGCGTAACGAAGATAACGGTGATTCCTTGCTCGATGTTGAGGCGTTGGAAAATCGCCATGATCTCCGCGCTGGAAACGCTATCGAGGTTGCCCGTCGGCTCATCAGCGAGGATCATGTTTGGGTGATTCACCAGGGCGCGAGCGATTGCCACGCGCTGCTGTTGCCCGCCGGAAAGCTGGCTCGATTTATGCCGGAGTCTATCACCGAGGCCCACCGACTCCAACGCCTCAACTGCTCGCTTGCGACGCTCACTGCTTGACACCGACGCACCATTGCGAGCGTAGAGCAACGGCAGCTCCACATTTTCAAGGGCGGTTGTGCGGCTTAAGAGGTTGAAGGATTGGAAAACGAAGCCTATCCGCCTGTTCCGCACCGTTGCTAACTCCTGGTCGCTGAGTGTCGCAACCTCCTGCCCACCCAGCATATACGAGCCGGAAGTTGGCCTGTCAAGGCACCCTAGCACGTTCATAAGGGTGGACTTGCCGGAGCCTGACGGCCCCATGATGGCGACCAGGTCGCCTTCTTCGATATTGAAGCTTACCCCACGCAGAGCACGCACGGTGTTGTCTTCGCTCATCTGGTAAGTCTTTACTATCTCTGTAACTTCTATGACACTACTCATCTTTAACCCATAGCCTTCGTTTGTCTACATCGAAGTAGAGGCGCATGTTAGTGCCCGCCCGCGCCAGCGCCTGTGCCGCCCCGGAATCCGCCGCCGGCACCACCCGCGCCGCCCAGGTTTATCAAGCCGCCTCTGTTGGCCGCACCTGTGGTTGACGTGGTTGATGTAGGTGTGTTGACCACCAGGTTATCGCCTTCGCGCAGCACTGTGTTGCCCATAATTTCAGTGGAGGTGTCGTTGGTGAAGCCTGTCTGCACCTGCACCGGAATCTGGCTCGCGTTAGGCCCGACAACATAGACGATCTTCTGCGATCCCTGGCTGCGTATCGCCCGACTCGGCACCATCAGCACGTTGTCGCGCTCCGCCACCACGACTGATGCGGTCGCGCTCATGCCGGGCCGCAAGTTGCTGCCTGCTGCCTTAGGGTCTAGCGTGACCGTAGCAAGGTAGTTTACTACGCCCTGTGCCACTGTGGCGTTTGGCGCAACAAAGGTTACTGTACCTGTGTAAACGGTGCCTGAGAGAGCATCGAAGGTTATATCTACCGGCTCGCCATCTTTTATCTGGCTGATGTCTGCTTCGCCTACATTCATGTCGAGGTGATACAGGCTGGTATCTACAAGCTCTACGACGGTTGTGCTTGCGCTCACGCTCTGGCCTGTGGCCACGGGCACGCTCGCTACTACTCCGTCGAAGGGTGCAGTCATGTTGGCCTGGGTGACCTTCAGCTTGGCCGACTCGAGGTTGGCCTGCGCCTGATCTACTCCGGCCTGTGCTGTTTCCAGGTCGGTCGCTAACGGCCCCGCCTTCAAGTTGTCCAGGTTGTTCTGCGCCTGGTTGACTGCGGCCTGTGCCGCTGCGAGGTCGGCTGCGCTGGCTGGGGCCTTTAATTTAGCAAGGCTGGCTTGTGCCGATGCTAACCCAGATTGCGCGGCGGTAATGTCGGCCTGTGTAGAACCCGCCTTTACTTTCGTCAAATTATTCTGTGCCTGGTCCACAGCAGCCTGCGCCTGGATCACGTCGCTGGCGATTGGCCCCGCCAGCAATTTGTCGAGGCTGTTCTGTGCCTGGTCCACAGTGGCCTGCGCTGCTGTAAGATCGGCCTGGGCAGGTGGCTCCTTGAGCTTGCTCAGCGCGTTTTGCGCCTGGTCCACAGTGGCCTGCGCTGCTGTAAGATCAGCCTGGGTAGCGCCTTGCTTCAGCTTATCAAAGCTGTTCTGGGCTGTGTCCACTGCTGCTTGCGCCGATGTAAGATCGGCGGCTGTTGGACCCCCCGTAAGGTCTGCTAATTGCTTGCTGGCGTCATCAAGCTGCGCTTTCGCGGCTGTCACCGCCTGCGCCTCCTGCTGCCTGGAATCGTCATAAGAGAGTTGCGCTTTCTTGAGTGCGCCCTGTGCATCTTCCATCGCGCGTTTTTTGCTGTTGTACTGGTCTACCAACCCTTGCAGGC
>JADEYI010000690.1_pt1 | contig 39053 bp, 55 predicted proteins | sample 8542331 | NCBI WGS metagenome assembly JADEYI01 (sample SAMN16510988, study PRJNA670497) | mine drainage metagenome | isolation source: biofilm near Copperflume 1 | place: Germany: Marsberg coppermine Kilianstollen | collected 2018-02 | reverse complement strand
GGCATGCAGCGGGCGCACCCTCATCAGGCAGCGGCGTCATGATGGCCAGCCGGACGGCCGGCAATGCATTCCGGCGCGCTTGCTGCGGAGCACCCCTCGCAATTGTCTGAGCTGCGGCCGCCATCACTCTGGAAACCCACCCTCGGCCGCAGCAGGGCTAGGAGTCTTGGCCCAGGGCGGCCTAAGCACTACTACACTGTTGTGCAGGCAATGCGGGCTGCATTTGCTGGGCCAATATTGGCTGACTTGCAACATTGCCTAGCAGTGCAACTCAGTGAAGACAATTTCAGATAGTGTACTTGCTGATTTTAAATATGTTTGATTGATCCTGGTACCACCGGTGTTGGGTTCCATTAACTGAGAAGGACTGGAGATGAACGTTTTATAATCAAAAGCCTTGTGGATCTGTGCATACATATTCTTACCGGGCATTTCGTTTGTGTAAGAAGGGAGACTACCTGAATTACAAGCATCGCTGACTCACAATCTTGTTACTTGCTTTGTACCTTACGAAACAGAGATTTACACCCTATGTAACATATATGCGCCTGTGATTCTAAATTACTTATAGTATACACCTGCACATTCACAAGCCAGGATTTCTCTAACGCAGAGCTTCTGTGGTTGGCCCCACAAGCTTGCAAGCAGCATTAATGTTACATTCCGGTAGACATGCTTGTTGTGCATGACAGGCAAACTTCTTAGATGATCTCCTCATTGTCGCAGGTCGCCTGCGCAACGCTGTAACTCAGACACCACCCGGCCAGCGCTCAAGCGGTGGCAAGAGAAGACGACCCAGGGCCACGTCACGCATGCATGTGCATGGACCCACGTGGGACCCTCTCGGATTCAAATTGTCAGGAGCACTTGCAAAACAATGCCAATTCCATCAGAAATCAAAGATCATTGCTCAACTGTACATCGAATCTATGAGAACGAAGCTGACCGCGCACAAGCTGACCGCGCACAGAGAACACATTTTTAACGTGGTCTGAACTGGGGCATGATTGGAATCGTTTGAATTATGGCAGCGCTTGCGATTCGAAAGCATGTGGACTGCACCCTCAACCCACGATCTCCCCTGCAGCATGAGATTGCGTCGCCATCAGGATCACGAAAGATACGCAACAAGAGAATTTTATAGTCCAGGTCAAGACTTTGCTGGGATTGCCCCATACAGACACCCTCTGCTTCTACGATGGGGACGTATGCATCCCTGTGGAAGACATCATATTGGCCACAAAGACGTACCTGGCAACAGCGGCAGAGTCCTTGGTGGCGTCAGACGCCAAGTACCTGGATGCCTGGGCCACCATGAGCCTTCAAGTCACTGTTGCGCGTCCAGCAGTCACAGGTCAGCATTCTGCCGCAGCATTTTGGTCTGGCTCACATAGAACATACGCATCATATTGTCGATGCCTGCAAAGCTTATTTGAGTGTCAGAGCCATGCATGGCATCACGAATTCAAATTTTCTAACCAGAAGCACTGAGGTCATGGCACGCATTGTGATGCAGGCGAAGTGCCGAGAGGCAAGGAGAATGAGGCTGGTGCCACCAACAACCGCGAGGGCAACAACGGAGGGACTGGGAGAAAGGTTGCCAGGCCGTGGCAAAAGACTGGAAGGGCCGAGATCAAGAATTTCATCCCACAAGTCAACAGGAAGTACGTGATGGTAAGTAACAACCAAGACAATGCTTGTGCGAATTGATTGTATTGAAATTGAATTCAGCTCTTGGCCATAGGTGCTCAGCAATCTGCCTTCCACACAAACCCACTTTACACGGCTACGATGCATGTGCAGGCCAGCGAGTGCAAGAACAACCGTCTTTTGGAGCCAAAATGGGACAAGGCCACCACATGCTTGTGGCTCAAAGCCAAGCTGGTGAGCGCGTCCAAACCAGGGGCATTTGATTGCGACAAGTCAGAATTTGTCGCCTACATCACCAAGTAAGAGCCTATGAGAGATCCCAAACAGAAAATTTGCACATTGCCTCTGAATGCTGAGTAGCACATATTTTTTCATTCTAATATGTTATGTGTGCGATGCGCAGGAAGCTCTCTGAGTTCAACAAAGCCGTGGACAAGGGCGAAGAGTTGCCTGAGCCAGTTGAAGAGCTTCAGGAGTTCTTGGCAACTGGCAAGCTGACTGGGGAGATGGCTGAGCTCGAAAAGATGTGTAACACCATCCACTTGGGCCGCATGAGCAGTGGAAGCAACAAGTCATCAGGCTTCAAGGAGTGTGGCACGGTGAGCAAGCCAAGCCGTGTATCGCTGCCTGAGGAAGCGCCCTCTCCACAGCTGGGTGATCCGGGGCAGTTCACACCTGACCAGCTACACCAGGTGATCCCAACAAACCCTTACCACATATACCCGTTGATTGATGTTTGTAATGTAAAGGTGGTTGGAACCTGCAGATGGCTGTGAAACCAAAGAGAGCCATCGCGTGTTTTCGTAGATCACACAGCAGGCAGAGATGCGCAAGAAGTCGGCGGCCAAAAAGAAGGCAGACAAGGCTGGCAAGAAAGCACCAGCGCGTGATGAGGAAGATTTTGCTGATGCAACTGCTGGCCAGGTACTAGTACCGCACTTACTAAAACATTCAGCAATATCCTGCCCTCTAAAGTCACATCATATAAAGTTGTGTGAGTGCCTCAACCAACTGGATGGCAACTGGGAGACGTGATCCTGGCATGCCTATTGCTAGTTTTGTGTCCTGTTCAAGCTTGCGAACCGATAATGGGGCTGTGCAAGCATTCTCAAATGTGGGTGCTGTGTGGTGCCCTGCAGGGTACCACGGTCAGAAAGAGGAAGGCTAAAACAGGTGCTGAGAAAGTGGCAGCAGAGGAGGCGACCTGGGAAGAAGCTTCTGCAGGTGCCAGCGCTGGCCAGGTATGCTACTGAACAGAGCATCCTGTGATGGTATCTTCAATGTCAAGAATGAGTTACTGTACCGGTGGCCAGGTTGTCAGCCCAGCTGTGATATTGACAGACCGGCTGCCATGTTTTATGTGGATTTCAAGTCTGCATGCTCAATTGATGGCTGTGCATGCCTTTATGACATCCCAATAATGGCCTGCAGGGGAGAAGGAAGAGGAAGGTCAAACCAGGTGCTGTGAAGGCTCAAGCAGTGGAGGCGGCCAGGGGTGAAGCTTCGCCAGACACTCGCGCCGGCCAGGTATGGTGTTCAGCAGAGCACCCTGTGATGTTATCAGCAGTTTCACAATTTAAAATTCGCACCAGTGTCTCGGGGGCCAGAAGACATGCCGTATGTATGTGCATAGGGCTGCGAAATGTGAGCTTGCAAGCCAAGATAAATGAGGCATTGTCATATGCAGGGTGTCAAGCAGCGGCGTGCGCAGACATTGAGGCAGTCTCAGATTCAGGTGCACACTGCCACCCTGTGCATGAGGGATCCTTAAGGATAGGTGGTGTGGCTCTCAGTTACAGTTACTATTCTTATTGGAACCGCAGGGTTGTAAGTGGTTGGCATGTCTGGCCAAGGCTTGAGCCAGTGCTTGTGCATTGCAGCTCTCCACACGCTCACAGATTGGCAATGCTGCAGCCAAAAAGAGAGGCGAGAAGACAGCACCGACCCATGGCAACAAGGCCAAGGTGCAGATCTTTTACCAGCGCTTCTAATAGATGGATGTGGTAACTGTGCAGCCTGATAATTACAATTTATCACACAAATTTGGAAGATAGGCCGCAGGGTGGCAAGGACCCTAAGGGGCCCTCACATGTGCAGGACCTGGATGATGCCAGCGAGATTGTGCCCATCTCTGAGGATGACAGCGATGATGACGACGCCAGCGATTCTGATGACGGCACTGGCCCGGGTGTGTATCTCGTTCAATGTCGCGCACTGCTCTGGTGAATGCCATGCATGTATCAACCTGGTAATATTGCTTCTTGGCATGTGCTCATTTGCGTGTGGTTTATGGGCTGCAGATCTGAGAGAACTCTAGAGTCAACTCTGCGGCGATTTTCATAGCATCGGCGGGGATGACATGCCAGACTCCATGGAGCATGAGGTGCTTAGTCAGCCAAAGTCTAGTGCCCAGATTTGATCACTGTAGAAATAAAATCATGTTGATGGTCCCTGCAAGAAATGGATACGAGCATGAGTTCATTGTTTCAAGCTGATGCATAGGAAAGACGGTGGTGTTGCCAGGCCAGGAATAGAATTTTTTCGAAAGATCTGAAAGAGAAGGAATAAGGACATTGCCGTGACCGGCAGTGATTCTCAAACCTTTCCTTATTGCGTGTTATATGTCAAAAATCCAGGGCTGAAAAGACCCGATAAAGACATAGTAAAGACCTGTAAAGATGGAATAAAGAACTTTTGAAGAGTCCTGCCGGTCTCGGCGCAGCTTCGAGGATGAGTCTTAAATACAGATCTTTAACACATCTTATTGTAGAATTATCCCAAACACATCTGAGACTCGTCCTTAATATTTCAAAAAGAAAGTTTCTTTAAAGCTCCTTATAGTGTCTTTAACAATGCTCAAGTCTTTCTGCATACTCAACTGTCTCAGAATAAAGAACAACTAAGGTGAGTTTAAGGAAAGAAGTGCCGATCTTATTCCGTTCCTTAACACATCTTTTCAAGGTGTAATTTAGTCCTTAATTCCTCTTTAAAGCATGTTGAAGAAGACTTAAAGACCTTTTTAAGACAGATGTTGTTATCATAGTTCATGAAGGTGATATTGGAGGGTATGGAAGCATGATGCCACTACCATACTATGTATTGACAGGTCGGAGTGTATGCATTGAGCAGTCTGGAAGGGTGGAATTCCTTGGGTTAATTTTGCCTGCCTACCTTCCTTTACATGACATGTTTCCCACCCGCAACACAATTGGGCTGCAAACTAAATGTGTGGTGATCGGAATGCTAGACTCCCCGCATGCATTTTTTCAAGGCCTCAGACTATGGTGTTGCCAACAATACAGGTCAATGTTCTTCCCAAAAATCACTTACTAAGTTAATTGTGCTACATGCCCCAGTGCTTCCCACGCCTCCCCAGGACGCAGGCCAAAATAATGAAGATACAAATGAGGATAAGAAGGCCTGCAAGATACACCAATTGTATATCAGAATTGTGATTGTACGTTGGCAACACGACAGGCAGAGCATGATACATGAACGCCGCAGTCATCAAGAAGAGAGTAGCAATTGTCTTTGCTAAGATCAGCTTCCATACCGATCATGTTGGCGATCCAGCCCCGCTTGTTCGCAGGGGTTGGAAAGCGAGGACGTCGGCACAATGGAACAAAAGCACCAATTATCCACGCGACACCCGTTAGCCAGCCAACACCAAACAGTACCCAGTCAAGCGTACAGCCGATGTTGCTGGGCGATGATAGATCCTTGCAGGAGTCATCTTGACTGTGGTTTCGTGATGACTCGAAGGTCTTCATCCTGCACGTAGCGGCACATGGTCAGGAGGACACAAGCAACTATTGGTAAGTGAACCAAATCACTGGCCTTGGAGGCTGCACAAAACAGTGAGGCCTTCCTAGGAGTCCAAGGCCCAGCTGCAAGCACTATCCCGATATACAGCGACGTATAGCACTTCGATTCTATTACGACACCACTTCAAAATATGGATGCTCCAGGGATGGGGCTTGCGACGTGTTAGCCGGCACTGTTGTACAGATTATCGAGCAGGCGATCTCTGCTTTCTTACAGCTCATCCTGATTGAGCAAATATCATGTCAAGTACCCCTTGTACCGGCAAGAGAGACAGTGGTTTTGGAACTTTGTCCAGCTTACGACAGTATAGAGCTGACCCATCGCCCACATCTTTGATTTAAATCATTGCAAACGAGGCCTCAAATTGCTAGTTGGGCGACAGCCCCCTAATTCTAACAGTGGCCTCAGGTTTGCCGCTAGCTGTGATCGCATCAAACGCCCACTGCGCAAGAAATAGAAGGAATGACAAACGAGAGACACAGGCGTGTATTCGCTATGCGAAGTCGGTCCTAAACTGGGTTTCGACCTGTACAAAGCACTGTGCGAGGTATTCGCAACCCAAACACTGTACGCAATTGGGAGGTGTGACCAACCCACCTTTCGCTCCTGCCAGGGATATGGACGAGGGGTCGGGTATTTTCGCAAGACGCCACGAAATATAGACAGGATCTGAGCCGTATCTTCCACAATCTCGCTAGATGCTTCCTTATGTAGGGCTTTTGGCCAGAGATGAGTCACTTTCTTGTGGGAGTTGGTGGAATGGAAGACAGGCAATGACTAAGATACGCGAATGATTTGCAAGATTTTCCGGGCCTTTAGTTCACTAGGGAATCGTCAAGGCGCATTCTCTTTCGTCTCAGCTTCGACCTTCGGGACATACCGTATGTACCGTGAGCACCGAATAGAAAGGTGAGCCGATGCTTCTCATGTACGAGCGTCTAGAGATGAACGAAATCTTCTCAATACGTCACTGCAGATATTGGTCTTTTGACGTCCTGTCACTGCTCTTTCCGTTTTGCACTAAACTCACGCTCTCAGTGCTAGTTTCGACCCTGGTCACACATCACGATGCGCACAGGGTCACAGCGACTGAGATACTTTTGTGAGATGCCTGCTGATTGCTGATAAATACTTTCTCTTATGATCGTGGCGCAGGCTTTCTTTCAGTGACCCACGAAAGATGGTAATGTACAAGTGCGTCGTCTTCTTGGCAGGACTCGTCATCGCAGCAGGTATAGTGTTGATAAGTCTTGATGAAATTTTCACTCTCATTTCGAGGCACAATTTGCTGTCATGGAGGAAGTATTGATTGAGTAAAAACCATGATGAGATCGTGCATCGACTGCACTACTGATTCCCTGATGATGGATAGTGTCTGCTGCCAGATTGCGTCAACAATGGGGGAACAATGATGGGTACTACGAACGACCCCAACTCAGCGAATATGGTGGCAGAGGGCCCTGCAAGCATGTCGAACATGATGATGGGTTCCACCATGACCCCGATGTCAAGCCCAGCTGCTATGGCTCCGATGATGGCGCCTATGGTGCCTCGTATGTCAGACATGATGGCGACACCTATGATGGGGCCATCTGCCAGCATGATGCCAGGTATGACCATGGCTAAGGGTATGGGGCGCAAGCTCAATGCTGTTATGTTGCACGGTGAGTTGCTTGTGTGAACAATATCGGAACACCTGCCAGCCCATTGCCAAGATTGAGTACATATTTACAGCTTGCGACCAGTAGCTCAGCAATACATGTGGCGTCAAGCGAAGTGAAGTTTGGGTACCCTGCTTGCTTTTTGCTTTCACCTAGGAGGGCTGTCTCCACACGGCTTGAACCACCTTGCAGGAATAGCAATTGGCTGGACCCACCCGTTGCGTACATGATTTGCTTGACTTGGTGACCCACTTCGTGTCTTGTTGTTGCCCTATTGCACCAGACTTGCCTTGCGTCGTGACATGTTGCTTCCCAGGACTGTTCTTGCGGTTACCCCAGGCGTGTTTTATGTGGCGTTGAACTCAAGTGTACAAGGACTGGCTTTGGATGCCGTGAAAGTCGGCTCAGCCAGAAATATCTCAGAAATCAAAGTTTCCTCTCTTTGGATAAGAAGCTATTGAAGGATGTGTCAGGACGTCTAATGTGCCCTTGATGGCTGAAATGATGTAATCTATATTTTTCTCCAGAAAACCAAGATTCGTTCTATTCGTACATGATGGGCTTGAATGTTGAAAGACTATCCAGTCTTGAGAGTCCTTTATTGGTAATGTACTACTCCTGCATGAGCTTACATTTGGAAGATACAGCTCTGCTGACCTTGCCACAACATGCCCTAGAAATGTCAACAATTGTCTGATGATCCTGAACTGCCACCCAGAAGTGTAAAAGTATTGATCGATACTTGGTATTGGAGTGTGCCAAAAATTTGATTAGCACACGCGATGGTGCAAACAGATTTACTTTTTGGCGGACCTGATGAGGCCATAGGGCATATGCAGCACCGTCTGCAGCCGCATACCGGGCCAGAATGCTAAGGCTGGAACCTTGTCAAGGCAAACGACTCACATGCAATCTTGTGGCCCAAACCCCTTCTTGCAAATATATTGAGGCCCCTCCTTTGTTTCTCGAAGTTCCAGAGGGTCTCTAGGTAGCGCCAACTGTAGGTTCCTCAGGGATGGCCATCATGGCATGGCTGCCGATTTTAGAATGAACCCTGAAACTCGTGACGCGTGACATGAAGGCATAGCCTACCTTGAGTTTGGTACGGCTTGCGTTTGAACTTCAAACGCAGCATTGCCGTAATATGGCTGTTACCCCATGTGTGTGTGAGAGAGAGGAAAAAAGAGAGAGAATCACGTGCTTTGTCTATTGCAGCCACGATGCATACCATTAAGAGTCCATCAAAGAATGCAGCAGTAAGGTAGGAGCACCTCCAAAGGAAGCAGCAAAGAGGATCGCCGATTTCTGCTCTTTTCCTGATCCGACAGCATTGGCCTGGTCCCCTAAAGGACTTTGTTGCCTTGCACATTGCACATTAAACTTTGTCGGTATGCAAGGGAGCGTCATTGGTAAAGTTCGTACTGTCGATTGACATCTGGAGGAATTCAATGGCTGCTCCAACTATTTTGGACTGCTTGCCTGCTTACCGACACAAAGTGAAACAAAAAGGTCTGTGGCGGCCAAATTAGCTGTGTATGCTCTCAGAACAATTGGATCGGATTTGAGCATGCCATGTGACGCTTTCGGGGACATGGCAAGGTGCGCTCGCTGATAACGTGCCGGTCGGCATGAAAGCTTTGGAGGCTGATAAGATTGCTACTTGTATGATGCAGGGCTCCCATGGAAGGTACCTGGCAGTGCCACGTTCTCCATGCTGGCAAAGATGACGCTGGTCGTAATTGCTTAGATGCACAATGTGCTTGGCACAAGGACAGCACTGTCGAATCGACTGTGTGTTAAAGCGTGGTGGAGCAGTGCAAAGCAGAAACACATTCTACAAATCGTAAAAGAGCGTTTTGTTTGCGAAAAGTGACACGGAAGGCTGTTGAATTATCTTCTGCAGCTTCCTTCAGCTTCGCTTCCGAAGATTTTTCCAAGATTTTTGAAGATTCTCCCAACTCCAATTCATCCCTCCTGCGAGCCTTCGATAGCACAGCGATCATCAGATTCCTTGAAGCCGACGTCCTTTAAACAGACAGGTGATGTCCTGGCTCAAGTCTTGCGCGTTGCCTGTGCGAGTCGTCTGTCTGACGTCTTGCATCTTGTCTGTGCGATTCAACTGGCAGGGACTTACAGAAGATTGTATGAAGTAAGACGTTGCTGGCTTAACTGACAGCGTATGAGCGTGCATGCTGAGTCGATTCTGGTTTTGAACAGCCTGCTGAGGCCTTGACTGCCTTGGGATCGTCGTACTGGTCTCGTGTCATCTCTTGTTGCCTGACCCCTATACACACAAAGTCTTCCATTCGTGCAGAGTCCCCCAGCAACGATGTTTTGCTGTACGTGCCCTGGACAGGCAACCGTTTTTATCATCGAGCAATTCGGAAAGGTGAGGATGTTTGACGAAGCATCCTGCCGTTCACGCAAGAGGGTACCTGAGAATACCTGAAACGTCAGGAAACGATTGATCGTGACTGTCTATTGTGCAGTACCGCCGGGTCGCAAACTCTGGCTGTAATTTTATCAACTGCTGCTTTGGCGAGTATGTTGCTGGAAAGCTCAGTCTGCGTGTAAGGCAGCTGGACGTGCGGTGAGTGCATCGTTTCATTGCATTTATTGTGGGGCTCTTACAGAAGCGGGTCACTCTCTACCCCCGCTGACGCCGATAGGGGATACAGTAACGTATGAATTTATGTGTGCAGGTGTGACACCAAGACCAAGGCAAATCAACACCCTTTAATTGCTAGACTCAGTAGTCCTCTTTTCACCTGACATGTGTAACGGTCCACTGCATGTATGATTGTGATCCTGTAATAACGTATTGCATGCACACATACTGTACACTGAGCCTGGGATGTGCCCTGCAGGACAATGTCTTTGTCCGTGTCGTTGCCTCAGTCATGTACCAGGTATGTGCTACATCCAGAGTATCCATGAAGTGCTTACAGCAGACAGTGATGGGCAGCATTCATATACAACAGAGCATGCTATGTGATGAACACTTCAGGAGCTAGAGGTGTGCCTTTTACGTCATTTCCTCTGCAGGTGCAAGAAGGAAAGCAGGCACAGTATGACGCATTCTACCGCCTCTCAAACACAGAGCAGCAGATCACCAGCTACGTTTTTGATGTGAGCCATGGCAAAACTTCATTGTACCTTGTGGCAAAGAGCGGTGCTTGGTGAATCATGTGTAAAGGATCTGCCCTTGCGCTTGGTGGGAGTTGGTGTCCAGTATAACAAGAGAAACCGACTGAACGTCTTGCCAAGAGTGTTCCTGCAGGTTGTGCGTGCTATTGTTCCCAGGATCATCCTGGACGATGTATTCACGGTGAGTGTCTGCCCCTCCTTTATTGGCTCAGTATGAATCGATCAGTAGATCGTTTGAGGTACTGAAGCCCATTTCTGTGTCTTTTGGGCTGGTGGGCGGTCAGAATGTAAATGATAGATAAACAAAAGTCGATTGGGCAAGAAAGACCTGCAAAGCTATTTTGGTTTACTGCCAACTCTGCTCACGTAAACATCACTTAACATTCAGTCCTTTTGCAGGCCAAGACAGAAATTGCAGCAGAAGTCAAGGAGGCCCTACAGAAGAGCATGGAATCTTTTGGATTCATCATTCTTGAGACACTAGTAATGAGCTCCTCGCCATGTTATGGCTTGCTGCTTCCCAATGCCATTGCAGATGTTGGATGGTATTCTCTAGATCAGTGAGCCACTGTCTGCCAGATCTTGGGCCTTTTTGGGCCAGGATATCGTCATACCACGCCTGATGACCCGCTGTGGGCAACCACCAACTTGGAAAATGACATGTCAGAGCATAGCATAATTTCACCATTCTTTAGGTCTAACTTGGCAGCCTTGAGAAAGTGCTTTTCTGCCTTTCACAGGTGACAGATATTGAGCCAGACATGAAGGTACGTGTGGCCATGAATGAGATCAATGCAGCACAGCGCATGCGCATGGCAGCCAAGGAGAAGGCAGAGGCCGACCGCATCATGGTGGTGACACGCGCCCAGGGAGATGCTGAGGCCAAGTATCTTGAGGTTTGAAGCTTGCGCACTGCACTGATTGTGCTCCACATGATTGATGCCCACAAGAATCTGCAACTTACAAGGCAGCTTGAGAATATATCTGCCAAAACCACAGCCAGCACTCACAGACAAGCACGCAGGGGCTTCAAGGACCTCAGATAGAAGGTCCATTTGTAGCCTGTGAGGTGCACTTTACCTGTGTGGCCAAGTGTTGCCAGGTTTGCCTTATTCCTTGTCCGGTCTCTGGTTCCAGAGAGAAGGTCCTATTCTTCAATTGCAGGTTGAAAACATGATGATGCTGATGCAGGGTCAAGGTATTGCTCGTCAGCGTCAGGCCATCATTAGTGGGCTGCGTGACAGTGTCATGGTAGGCAGCCAAAATGCTTGTTACTCTTGTTATTGTGCTCAATGCCATGCTGTGCTTGCTGTGGTTCTCAGGCTCTGTAGTTGCATGCCGGGTAATGTCCCGAACATATGCAAACGGATTGCATTGATCACTCTTGTGCAGGGGAAATAGCAGTGAGCAGTCAAAAGCAGAGAACATACCTGCAGCCGCCGGAATATGGTCTTGATGACATGTATTCTGCAATTTGCAGGACTTTGAGAAGGGCGTCGCAGACGTGCAGAGCCGTGATGTGATCGAGATGATGATGATCACCCAGTACTTCGACATGCTGAAGGTAACATCGTTTAATGGGTTATGATCTGCTCATATGTGCATGTTTGTCTTTTATATGCAGCACTTTATCCTCGCATCCTGAGTGCAAAGCAGTTGACAGCATGCCTTGAATGAGGTGTTGATGTTCTAGAAGTGATCCTCCTCCTTGGCTTCTTTGCAATAGCACTCCGCGTGTGCAATAGCTGAAGCAGATTGATAACGCTGCTTGCAGAGTTGGCAAGGTTTAATGTGGCTCCTCGTGCAGGATGTTGGAGCCAAGAACTCTACCATCTTCATCCCAAGCAACCCTGGCCATGTCAGCGATCTCTCTGCCGAGGCAAGTTCCTGCATCTGCACACCATGACAGAAACGCACTTACCAGGTTGTCAGAAGTGCATTTTTGGCCTTCTTCTGAGCACAGCAAATGCCAGCATGAATGCTAACCACTTATTGCGTTTTAAAGAAAGGGGGGAGGGAGGGCATGAACTCCTCGCAAGGCGATCTGAAAATTGTTTCATGTGTTGGTGCAGATGCGCAATGGATTTCTTCAGGGCATGGCAGGTCGTCAGGAGAAAAGAGAGTGAAGGGGTGCTTCACCTGCATGTGCTAGGGAGCAGAACGGCCACCATCAATGTGTATTAGTCGGGTGATTGACCTACCAGGCCAGGATGTGCTAGTGTATCAAGATCCTGGTCTCAGAAATAGAACAAGATTACACATGTTTCCAACCGCCTAGGGCTGATACGATGAACTGATGCTCTCACCTCCAGACCAATAGCGTTGGCGCCTTTCACGTGTTGAGGTCCTTTCAGCAATGAGAATGCTCACCAGTCCTGTCATTGATTTGGATTCCAAATCCCTAAACCTAAATCCAAATTTTGGATTGACGGGTTCTTAGAAACCAGACTGTTGTGACTGAGCAATTCTGTAAGAACATAGGAACAAAGGAAAGATATAGCCAAGTAGACCAAGTGGGAATGTTGCGAGAGAGAGACTGTGTTTTAGATTTCCAGGGATCTCCAGCATTTACCCCACCCTCAAGAAATTACAGGCGATCCAGCCTTGGGATTTCCCGAAAAACGGCCTGCTCCTGGGATATCCTGGGTCTGCCGGCACAAGGAATTCCTAAAACTGTTTTTGTTACTAGGAAATCCTGGGAGCGCCCGATGTCGAATAACGCCAGGCTATTCTTACCTCCAGGAGTAGCTGAGAAATTCTAGTTCCAGAATATCGTAGATTTACCCCACCCTCAAGAAATTACAGGCGATTCAGCCTTGGGATTTCTTGAAAAACGGCCTGCCCCTGGGATATCCTGGGTCTGCCGACACAAGGAATTCCCAAAACTGTTTTTGTTACTAGGAAATCCTGGGAGCGCCCGATGTCGAATAACGCCAGGCTATTCTTACGTCCAGGAGTAGCTGAGAAATTTTATTGCCAGGATTTTGTAGATCAAGGAATTTCCAGGGCTTTTGGGTGTCAGGATACATCAGGAACGGTGCTTGTACTGGAAAATTCTAGCGTTGCGCAACTGCGGTATAATCTAGCTGTAAGAAATGTTTAGGAGATTTTGGTTCTCGGGTTTGCTCATGGTTTCTTGGTCCCAGTATTGTCTGCGTTTTGACTGCCTGAGAAATCCTAGGTACCGTTTCTGCAACTGGGAAATTACAGTCCTCGCTCTTGAACCTGGGAATTCCTTGGCGCCATTGTGCCTGGGAATTCCCGAGTTTACCTGATGCTAGGATGTTTTGGGAGATGCCAACGCTGAGGTTCACCGGGGTCACATTGTACTCAGGAATTTTTAGTCGTGGGGAACACCCCAGCTTTTCCCAAAGACGATCGTGCCTTGAGTTACGTCTGTTCCTGAGGAAGCACGGGTTACTGTGCACAAGGCATACTGGGGTCTGCATTTACCTCTTACACTCTCCTTACTGCCTTATACAAGTAGCTCCGAGCTACCGAGTCAGCATCATCAAGACAATGCAAAAGGTTCCTCGACAGGGCAACGGGTTCCCGGCACCTGCAGCTGCCGGCATGTGCCGCACACAGTGTACACTGGCAAGGACTTGCAGCACCACAGTCATGTATACAAAGCCACACAAGATGCAAGCTGCATTTCTGGGACAAATTATACACTGTACAGTCATGTCTCCTCAAACAGCAGTCAGCCCACTCTTGACGTCCCGCGCTACACTCTGGTGCTTGGCCTCCTGCTGCCCGGGCGCGGTCATCCCGTCGATGTGTCTGGAATAGACAATCCAATTTTAGAATGCAAATGTGGTCAACGCACCCCTCGGGCATACATAGAAGCAATTGCATCTGCAGCGGGGTCATCGAGGCATGCGGACTTGCAAGAGAGCCCAGTAATTAAATCAGACAGCATTTGGGCATTTGCCCTTCTGCAGCTGTGCGCAGCGTCCTTCACTGACCAGCCTGGTTCCTGAGGACACGATGCTGAAGGACAACTTGCACAGACACGACATGGCAATGATCATGTGCAGAGCAGGTGGCGTGCCTGGGCGGTAGGCCTGGGGGTGATGCGGGGGTGCTGAGGTGTTGGTGGCAGGTGGAGGAACGTTGCCGCCTTTCTGGATGGCGATGAGAATGACCAGCGCTCTGTGTGTGATCAGCGGCAGCTGCTCGCGCACCAGGTTCAGCGGCGTTCCCGGCTGGAGCCCTGTGCATTATTCACCACAGGGTATTTATTATCACCCGTTGTATTAAAAGACCACCCCGGTGTGCTGAAGACATGCACGCCAAAGGGGCGCAGCTTGTCACCCATGACCTGCCAGATCAGCTCAGAGAGCCAGGAAAAGTCCTCAGCTCTGTAGGTATTGTACAGGTGGCAAAAGCAGCACTCTGCGGCCTTGCACACACCTCAAAACAGTGTAGAATTGCCCTGTAACACTGTAGTGTACAGCTGGCAAATGCATCCGTCTGCAGCTAAGCTACATTACATTGACTGTATGCTCACCTGGCGGTAATACAGACAGAGAGCTTGCTGGTCATGACCTCCCTAGACAGTGCATACTCGCTACTGTTGTCTCAATTGCATGGTCACCATTCGGGTTAGCAATGTATGTGAGGCAGTAGCATTTTGCAGGAGCAGGAAAGGATGTCTGACCTGGCAGGGCAGGGGGCTTGAAGTCCTTAAGGTACCAGGGCTTGAGGCCAACGCCGGTGGGGAACTATACAAACCCCCCAGTCAGAGCGTTGATGGGCTGCCAGTGGATGTCCCTCCTGCTGTCTGTGTCCACAATGCCTCCAGTGCCTCTGTGCAACACCGCAAATATGTTGAGATGCATGTGATCTGCCATGCCTTTCAGCCTTGATTGAAGTAGCCTTGATTGAACTAGCCTTGCTAGCTGGCAAACATGTCCCTTTTTCTTTGGGAGTAAGCTACTAAATCCCGGTGGCTCCATTTATCTGTGAACCTATGCAGATTCAGCAGAGCACAAAACTAGCTTCCATATGCAAGAAATTCTGAGGCTGCTGCCTGTGGCAATTATCATGCATGGTACACGCTGCTGCAAGCATAAGAACTGGGGAAATAGCAGACATCAATTAACACAAGGAAAGGCACCTCCAGAGTCTGGGTTGTAGGCCCGGTAGAATCAGGAGGTCATGGGTGCGTTGGGGTATTTCTTGGAAGTGGCAGCCACACTCATCCACTCCACAATGCCCTGGAAGCACTGCGCCTCCACTATGCTGTCGAATGTGGACCTGCACAGCATTGCAGCAGACCCTCAGCCTGTTGATATCAACATATACAACTGGCGCCCGCAGCGGGTGCAAGGCCAATCGACCCTGATGGATTTGTTGCTGATCACCCTTGGTTTCATGCATCACCTCGAGATTGGAGGCTTGAATCATATATAAGCCAAGTGATCACAAGGGCACATCGCCTTAAAAGTGATCTGGCCTGATATATTTCATGTGCCGCAGTAAGCAGAAATGGCTGCATTGCGGTGTAAAAGCAATGCATGCAGCCTCAAGATGGCTCCAGTAACACATATCTCAGCATGTGAAGCTCACAATTGAATACTGCAGCTTGGGAGGATGTTGGCCAATCTCCGTTGATAACAATTTTGCACATCAGGGAATGGTGTGTTGCTGCATGTGAAATCCTCTCAGTCCAAGGAAAAGGCCTTGGATAACATCGTGGCAGTGATATTCTGGTGCCCATGGAAGAGCATGAAGGCGGGTACGTTGAGAGATCAGAGAGTTGCGCACCCAAACTCGTCGTTGATGGCTGCGAACACGTGGCAGGAGCCCTTGTGGCAGATCCCAGGTGGCGTTGTGAAGTGGCCAAAGGTGTAGTTGTACACCTCGTACTGCCCCAGAGACGGCTTGTAGAAGTCCTTATGCCCAGACACCTGTCGCCACCAAGCACAAATCAAATGCAAATACAGCATCCAAGGGGAACTGAGGTCTCTAGCTGTCATCACCCATGCTGCCACTAGACAGCATGAGCTTTATCGGGTGGTGAAATTTCAGGTATCTTTGTCCTGTGAGAAGTAGAGTGGTCTGCACGTAGGCGCTTGCTTAAAAAGTCTCTAGTCTCCCCTCCAGATTATTCGTGAGTTTGTTGCTGTTTCCAGCTCCAAAGCCCCTCACTGAGGGTCTTTGCAGCTCAAATTGTATTCGGGCAGGCCACAGCTCTTTCAGCCCCATTTTCTCATGTGCCCCTCTAGATTGGGCGGACTAAAGACCGGCAATATGATGGCCCGATGTGCAAGAAAGACATGACATATGGGGGCCTGACATGCACCGGCATCCTGCACATTTGAAGGTGCTGATTAAAACAAGGCAGAATGGGGTCCCTGTGAGACTCATGGTCTCAGAGAGAATGCTGAAACTGAGAGTCATGGCACATGCAGCTGCAGCCATCTCAGCATGACACAAGCGGACGCATGCATACCTTTGGGCAGTAAAGGTGAGGGGCCAGGACGACTTGGTTGATGTAGGGCTTGCTGACAGCTGCCTCAAAGAAGCTCCTGGCACTGCTGGACTTTGGGTTCTTTGCCAGCTGCTTGGGGTGTATTGTGAATCCATTGCCCCTGCACAACACACGTGATTGAATTTCATTTTTGCGACGCATCTGGATCTTATGGATTGGTAAGCCATATTAAGTTAGGATTAATACCATGCATGCCTTCACCAACCCCTGGCAACCAATATCTTGTGCATGCATGGCTGCATGGCCTAGGACCCGAAATCCCATTATGCAGCAACTTTATTTGTAATTTTGCCAACGGGCAGGGAACAGGTAGCTCCAATGCCTGTCTGTCCAGTACCTGGTGCAAACAGCAGGCACACACATGACCTTCCAATCTGTCTTCATTCCCGTTTGCTGGAACAGCATTGAGAAATTTTGCATATCGAGCCCCGCAAAACACAATTCTTGCAATCGTGATGCATGGTGACAGCAGGTAGACAATCCCCATCATGCATGCCGCGCCGAGCTAAAATCTGCCCAGCATGCTGTAGGCAGGGAACGAAGAGGAGCACGATTTGGGAAATTGTGCACACCTTCCATCGGGAAGACACAGTCAGGGCAGATGGGCCACAGCGCATCCACGGCATGCATGTATAACATGCTCATGCTGGGGTAGCCATTGTTGCCCTGCCCACACCACATCAAGTTTACATGGCCAGCAGCATCACCATGTTCACCGCAGCAGCTTCTCCTTGTGCCAAGAGCACTTCAGCCTTGCTCGTCGGAAATGCCACACACCGAGCCATAGGAACATTGTGATGCACAGCAAATATGAGTTGCCTTTGTCTGCATCGCTCTGGCTGCAGCCCTTGTCCAGCCAGAAAGCAAAGCATAGTTTATATCCAGAACACCCATGTGACGTGAAAAATAAAGCCAGGGCATTCACCTCCCATGTGAGGGTGTAGCCATCGGGTTCATTGCTGAGGTCGATAATCAGCCGCCCCTTGGCCTCTGGCGTGTCAGCCAATACATCCTTCACACGGTCCACCCTACACATGCAGCATTGAGCGATTCAGTATGTTGAGCCTCAATCATGCAATGAGGCAGCAACAACTATTCAACACAAATGCGTCCTGTCTCCACTGTCCACTTCCCGGTGCATGCAAAAAGCTGTATGTAAGCTGCTCCACTAGGCATGCATGATGCCACCATGGAAACTTGGCGCCCCTTTCACCATGCATGCCCTGGCATATGCCCTGACATGCCAGCAACAAGATTTTTGCACAGCTGTTTCACTAGGCCGCATGCATGATGACACCATTCAAGTCACCACGCATGCGTTGACATGCACTAGGCTGCATGCATTGTGTCATCCTGGATGCCTGAAGCACGCCGAGATTTCTAGTAGCAAGGAGTGAGAAGTACCACAGGCCGACCCAGCCGTCCATGTCATAGAGGGTATAGTCATCTGCGCCGCTGAAGGGGGTGTCTCCGGTGACCAGCGTCTCATGCACGCCAGTCGAGTGGAGGTCCAGGTTCACATAGAAGCCCCGGTAGATCAGGTACTGCACCACCTGTATCACATTGTGCACAGCTCAAATCAGCGCACGTGCTGGAGCCTTGCAGCATACAATACTTCACGTGGACTTTTCTAAGGACCTGAAATTAGAGTCTGTCACCATCACATGGCTCGCAGCTCACACATCAAAGCAAATATTGCTGCAGCCCTGCAGCTCACAACATCCACAGCCTTGCCTCACTGAAGAGTGAACCCAGCAAAGAACCAAATAAATCGTGGACCGGTAAACTTGCATGCAACAAGACGTACACTGTCATGTACCCGAAATGCTGGAGATAAATCCATAGGTTTGCTTCTGCAGTACTCAAGGTTTGGCAGAGTGGGGATTCATACCCAGAGTTAGCGGGCGCGGGTGCTCTGGCAGAAGAGAACTTCATGCTATAGGCCTCAGCAACGTTGTCATGGGTCAGTAAATCACCTGGCTGGATGCAATGTTCTGCTGCTGGTGCTCGGCAGCCCCATCTTCCTCAGCCAGCGCTGGTGCAGGAGGTTCCTCCTTCTTCTGCTCCTCTGCCCTTGCCTTTAGGTACAGCTCATGCAGGACATCCACCTGCTCTTTCCCCAAGCCAGCTTCCTCCATTTCCTCACGCAGCTGGCCCCACATGCCAGGACATGTCTATCACATTTCCTGGATAAAGTGAGCGCGCCATTCCTCTTCACGCTCTTCACGTGTCTTTTCCAATACAACTATTCCTTTCTCGTTCAAAGAACATTATTGGCATGGTGTCCAATTTGTAGGCGTCAAGCATAGATACATGCATGACTCTCAGCACACGCAAGCTTTGCAGGAATAGTTGGCTTGGCTGCCGAGCAGCGCATGCAATTGCACCTTGAGGGCGATGCAGGGTGGCAGAGAGCATGCTGTGCCAGATCTGAGAATCACTTGCAAGCTGTCAGGAACAGCAAATTTCCTTTTCATAAAGGTGTGCACCTGCAGCCCTGAGGCGATGCCTTCGTAGCGCTGCCCTGCTCCCTGCTGCTTGCGCACATCCGGCCGCTCACACCTCTCCTTTGGCCACTCTGCAAACCTGCATGCATGCTATATTGCGGTGTTCAGCTTCTTATGATGTCCATGGATTCTGGGGCCATGTTGAGACACACAGAGCGGCAGAGAAAGATTCTCTTCATATCATGATCCATACTAGGCTCCGAACGCTTGATCATGGCCAGTCAGCCTCACGCATCCCACACAAGGAGGTCCAACCCTTGCACATGAAGTACACGCAGCAGTTGCACCTTGCCACAGGAAGTGTAAAGAATTTGCATTTGCACCTGCCGGAGGCATCTGCCAGGGGTCCATAGATCTCCCTGCTGTCGGCCTCAAAGCACTTGTACTCGAAGGCTTTCTGCACATCCACCATTGAGGCACGCTCCATCTCCAGAGAGGCAGCGTCCCTGCATTGCACACATGCAATGCCCCATTTTCTCCACCCCTTTTACACCCTGTGATGAGCAGAACAACCCCTAGAAGCCAGGCGCTCCATGACTGTGCATCTCGAGTAAAACTTCACCCGCTTGATGGCGGCCAATATCAAGACATGCGCAGCAGACGATACAATTGGCACTGCTGGCTGTATGATAGATGGGCAAGGCTGAAGATGTAGTGGGCGGCTGACCTGCTGATGTCTTCAATGTTGTGGGCTTCATCGAAGATGAGGACAGCGTGCTGGATGTTGATGCCCATGGAACTGCGGATGACGGGGTCTATGAGGTAGTTGTAGGTGCAGAACAGCAGCTCAGCATGTTCTGCATGAAATATGCACATGCTTCAGTGTTGCCTGAAAATTTCAAGTGAACACTAAAGATGCATCATGCTGATACTATGGAGCAGGCACTCGCAAAGAAACGAAAACACATGGAATGCATCAAAAACGGGTTGGCGGATTGACAAATATTCATCAAGCTTTGTCACCTGCGAGTTTGCGAGCTGCAAAGTATGGGCAGGCCTTGATCTCCTTCCCCACTCGCACCAAGTCCTCAATGTCATGCACCTGCAGCATGCAATCCTTGAGTTGCCACAGCAGTGACACACAGATCCACGACCAAGTATGCAGAACTCTGCTGAAATTTAAGAGGTATGCTCTCACATCTGAACCCAAAGCAAGAGGTTCTCGAATGCTGTGCTCATCAAGAAGGGGCACCCATGCTGTGCAACAAACGGACACCCTAAATCTGTCGCTGGTGACAAAATAAATTGATACAAATCGCGCCTCTGTACCACAGCGTGGGTGCCGGCAAGGAAAGAGTCGAGTGCCAAAGTGAGAGAGATGTGCTCGTCAAGAAGGGGCACCCACGCTGTGCAACAAACTAGCACCTTAAATCTGTCGCTGGTGGCACACTAAATTGATACAAATCGCACCTTTGTATCACAGCGTGGGTGCCGGCAAGATAAGGGCATCACCTGTGTTGGCATCAGCAGATGCGCTTGTGCCTTTCTAGGAGGGGGGGCCCATTGCGTTACTGGCGCGATGCGCAATTCAAATTCCTGTATTTTCACTACGGCGAAGTCGAATCTGTTGTCTCACTTCAACAAAATGCAAGACAGAGGCGAAACAAAGGATGACGTAAGGGTTAGTCATGAGTTACGGGCAACCCGCAGCCAAAGGTTGTTGCACCCACGATTGCTTCTCAAAACCGTGGTATGGAGGTTGTTGGACCTTTTCAAACACCATCACACAACAAGGGAAAAAGGTGTTGTGTTTGTAGGGCTTGCCACAGCACGACGACATTAGGGAACCCACGCAAAGCCAGGCCATTCCATAGATTGATAGGTAGCAAATTAGTGAGAAGTAGACTGACTGTATTATCTTTCCGGCGCCGTCTTAATTATACATATGTGGCATTGTGGGAGGACGGTGGTGACGATTGGCTTTGTTTCAAGTGTTATTCTGACTTCGTGAAGTTCAGGGATGCAATTGAGAGGAACGAGATTCCCACATATATTCCTTCAGTGATAGCAAAGGATGGAACCGAAGGATTGGCTGCAAAGCATACAGTTGATATTGTCATCACAGCAGGTGCTTCCTCTAATTTGTGCTGATCAATTCAGTGGAGCTGAGCAACATCGTGGGCTTGTGCTAGACTGCCTTGTTGGTCGATGCGCCGAATTCCGCTGCATGTGCATTTTAATTAAGTCTTGTGATTATTGTGCAGGTGTTGCGGCGGCAATCGCAAATGGGGTGGAACAATTTGAGCTGGCCCAGCCAGCCATTGTCTTCTTTGATGCACTGCCGCCGATCCTGATCAAGGGCAATGTCTTGAGTCAGGCAGAGTGCGACTACGTTGCCGAGACTTCTTACGAGTTGGTGACAAAAAGCCGGCATCAGTTTGACAGGAAGGGCAAAGGACAAGAGGGCGAGGGTGTTGCCTATGGATACCGGTGGTGCGGGCAAGATGGCTACCAATCGTGAGTCCATTGTGTACATACTTGTGATGCAATAATATATGGCCATTGCCAACTCATAATAATGTGCCCACCATCACTACACTCCAAGCCTGCACTTGTTCTCCTGGGATGATGGCGATGTGGGCGGATGTGGTGTTTGGCAGGCAAGTGGAAATGCGGCGTAGCGAGAGTGTGGAGCGCAAGGCTCTCAGTGTCGCTGATATCGTCTACAGCGCGACGAAGCGAGAGATACATGGAGAGGCAAGTTATACACCACCCGTTTGAATATGTGGGTGTTGAACACTTTCTGTAACTGCAATCCTCTGGTTCAAGTGCTCTTCCTAATTAGCTGATCTTGATTGCTAATGATAGCCGACTCTAAGATGTAAGATCTTTGGATACAAAAAATAACAAGTATCTGAGATGCACAAGAAGGGATCGTTGAATTGATAGTGACAGTGTCCTTTTGCTTGCTGCAGATCCTGGACCGGATGCCAGGCGTGCCATTGGACATGCCCACCGTGGTGTGCTTGGGTGACAAGACAACCGGGGGCAGGTTGCCATTCAGCTCGTGTAGCTTGACGGTGGACTATGTCATCGACCAGCACCCTGACGGTGGGGATGCACCGAGAGCCAACTCTGTCATCTTCTTCACCTACAAAGGTGAGCGCCAAACTTCCCTTTTTCAAAAAATGCAAAGTAGTGTAGACAAAGCAGGGGCTGATGGGGCGCCTTCCATATGCATCCAAAGCAAAGTAAAAAGGTAGACAGTGCAATGCGTCCCTGTTGAGAATTGAACCTGTGACCTCAGGATGCCCTGACACCTTCAGTTCAAACTCAAGCCAAGCATACTTTGAATTTTCACGCTTGAAGATGATTGACTGTGCGATGCATCTCCTTGTGGAAGAGGCAACATGAATGGATCCTTATATGTGCAGGTGATGCCACGCCGCGAGGATGGTTCTGGTTCTCGCATCACAAGATCCGTGTGCAAGTCTGGAATGGCCTGGTGATGGTGTTTGACACAACGCGGCACATTCACGGCAGCACGAAGGACGGCTTCGGTCCCTGTTACGCTCAAAAGAATTCCTTCAAACTGGGCGGAGCATTGTACATGAACCAACGGGCAATGGATGAGTCACGAAAGGAGGCCATAAAGCTGAGGAACGCCGTCGAGGAGCCGCGGTATGATCTCTAAATTGGACCAGTTTGGAGAAGACAACTTCCTGCATTGCAATGACACAATACATGTGAAACAAAGGAGGGAGACCATGTCTCTTACCGCCGAGTGATGGAGCACGCAGGCTGAAACGCGAGGAAGAAGGCCGGGTCCGCCAACAGAAGAGGGCGTTGGCGACTGTAAAGCTGGAAGACACTGACATTGGCAAGGACACTGGTGGCATTCAGAAACGTTCACGCAAGCAGACTTTGCCGCGGCGTGGACATCATTAGTTTCACATGTGTACAGTAATCCTGGAATTGATTACAAACATTCCTTATGTTGCACGCACGACATGTTTGAGGGCTTGAAGTCTGAAGGTGAATTTGCCATATCATTATACTACTATTAGTAATTAGTATAGTATATAGTATCTACTGCAGGCAGGGCATATATTAATACAAGGAGCAGACTTTTTGGAACAACATTCAGCAAGCACAGCCTCTCTACATCCATTGCCATCCTGCCAGCAATATCATAGTATGGTGTCTCACCAAATTCCTCAGCCTGAATCTCAAGCTTGACATGTCCAGTAGCAGCACTGTAAGGGCGGCTTTGCCGGCAAGTTGCTCATCAAACCATCGGTGAAGGCTCTCATGCAGTCACAGTAACGCTTGCTAACTTAGTAACAGTACTAAGCAACATTGTACAGACAGCTGTCCAGAGGTTACGCGGATTCATCGTGAAAAAAGGCAGTCGTCAGTGGGGTGCTGCAGGAAGACCGGACACACTATGCGGTTGACTTCCACCGCATCATAGTGGGGCACCAAACGCAAGTTTCCCTCAACGATGGTGGTGGCCCAGATCAAGCGCTGCATCAGGAAATCCTCATGATCATCGTCCGGCCAGGGTCATCCTGGGCATTTCACACCACGTCCTCTGTGGACACGCATGCTGATGAGCGCGAGCTGGGCAAACCAGCCCCCCCATCAGCCCTTTCGCATGCCCTGCGCATGCGGCACAGTTTGGCTCAAGCATGCATGCAAGCGTGTCAGCACAGCGCTGATCTTACTCTGATCCATGTCAGCACAGCGACGAGTGAGGGAACTTCAAGACAACCATGGCGATCAAGAGTGTTGCATTGAGAAATTCTGAGAGCTCGTCCAGGGGCGGTCCAAATGGTCTCGAACCCACAGACTACTCTTTGAAAGATGGCAAGCAGAACACACCACACCTGGCCAAGAGACTGTGACCGATGCAAAAGATTGATTGCCCTCACCTGATAATGTCCTCAGCGGACAAAGTGATTGTAGTAAAAGTAGCCCTCAGCGGTGGGGTCCTCCTGGATGCAGACTGGCCGCTGGAAGCTGTCCACGCTAATGACCGAGTACAGCGGAGTTTTGTCCCTGCGCATCTCCCAGCGCAGCCGCTGCATGCGCAGAGCTGCGTGCCCGGCCGCCGTTGCCCCGCGGGCGGGACCGGGCGTCGCCTCCAGCCACCTGACGTACGCGGCGCGGTGTTCCTGTCCTCTGATCTTGAAGGTGAAAAGCAGCCGCAGCTGGCAAAACCAGACCAGCTGGTCGCCGCCTTCCTCGTCTGCACCCCTGCGAGTTGTACCCACGCATGTCTGGCTAGAGTGCCTTGGGCGTGCTTCACATTATTATGGATTTCAAGTGCGCAAGTGGCATGGCTGGGTGCCGGTGACATGCTGCAGTGTCTCGATCCCTCATGGCCCCAGAGCAAGGACCCCGCGGACGCACCTCACAGCCTTGAATGGAAAGCTGGCCCGCATGGCTGATCCATACTCAGGCGCAACATGCAGGCCCACGGCGCCACCCTCGCTGCCCCTATGCTTTAGGTACGGCATGCCCATGCTCACCACAACGCCAATCTGCGAACGATCAGACACTGACTCCAGACAGCACATTAGGTAGGACTAATCAAGAATGGAATATGATCCCGCCCTTTGCCCGGAGTGCACTGGCTTGCGCGCTAGTTCACATTGTGCGTGCTCCATATGGGGGAATTGGCAGATGAAGGAATCTGTGTGAAGACAGTGATGCACACACCAAGAGGTCAATGCACCAGCCCAGGGGATATGGGACCAGATCTACAACGCAAGGGCCGGTTGCGCCAGTGCAGGAGCAGTCACCTGCCCGTCATCCGGCGCGTCATCACCAAGCAACGCGACGAAGGATCTGAGTGCCAGCTCAAAGGGAAGCCCGAGCTCCTCTGCATGCGTTGGCCGCATGAGCCGCAGGTGCGGTGCAGGGGCGCCCGCACGGTAGTGGACGGTGGCCTTTGCGCGTGCAAATGTGACAAGGCCAGAGGATGCCGCGCGCTCCACCTGAAGCATGCCACAAGTGATCACGTACGACATTGCTGAGGGCAGCGGGGTGCACCATAAGATGTGCTGTGGCATGTAATCAGCAGAGCTGAGGCAAGCATGATATCGGTAAAGACCAAAAGGAAAAAACTGACTGCATCACGTGGCATGAAAGAATTGTAGCCCCGAAAGAGTATTCCAGTGCAACAAAAGGGCGGTATAAAGCATAAGGCTGTCAGCGAGCACATCAAAGAGCAAAGAGCAGTGATCCAAGAACTCACAAAGCCACGCGCTCTTTTCAGCCGCTGCGTGCTCTCGCTGGCATGCCAATGTGCCGCCGTGTCCAGCCGCAGGATCTGCTTCCCCACCTGCCCGACGCCAAGTGTCCAATGTCAGTACAACACCGCTAAGCATCACGGGGACAACAAGATACAGAAATGAAGTACTGTATGGCATGTGAAGTGAGGACTTAGAAACACCAAAATCGATTGCGGCCAACCTGTTCCAGGTGGGTCCTCTCGTGGCGATTTGAGAACGCGGCCGCTTGCTTCAGGAACTTGTGCGTTGCTTCGCCGCGCGCTGCAGACGCAAGGTGGGCGCCGCCGAGCTCGCGGATGAGGGTTGGGACCAGGCGCATGGCCCTGATCTTGGGAATGTTCCAATTCCTCCCCTCCGGCAAGCTGCGCAGGAACCTGTTCCAGTTCGCAAGGCATACGACTCCATCATGTTCCCGTCAGAACACCACTGCCCCCAACATTGTATGAAGAGAGAGCAGAGCTGGTCTGTGTTGAAGAGCCATCACATTGCTGGGTACGACATGCCCTTTGTACAAGAACAAACAGCCAACATAGCATGCTAGTGCCGCATGATCTCAGCTTGTATAGGAGCCTACCGCTTGTGCTTCTCCACCAGCTCTGCCAAGGAGTCCTCTGTGTGGGCGTCGGCATCCTGCAGCGTATCCCATTCCAGATAGACTGCACCAGCAGAATGAAATGGTGTTTGACCCTATCCACATACTTCCCACACCGGGCAGTTCACGGTCCACAATACTGCAATTTGACCAAGCTTGTTCTGGTTCCCATGCAGATGTGCAGGCAAACAATGCTCCCTCAAGTGTGCATGACCATTGAATCAGCTGCTCTCCAAACCACCCTAGACAAGATACTTGTGTGCTAGTCGACAGAAATTTGTACCGACATGCATGAATGCCAAGAGTTGCAGAGCACACTTGTCATGCTGTCGAGAAGAGGCACGATGTCAGGATGCGCAGCAGCCAGCAGCAGAGGCACCAGGGTCAATGTGAAGACAGCTCTGTGCTCGCTGGCTGTCGCTTTTGAGGCGACGAGCCCATCCTTGGGCAGCTTCCAGCCTGGATAGGGCGGGTTCGCCATTAGGCGTGCGTTGACAGCGCGGTGGAGCGCCTTGAAGAGCCTCGTCTGCCCCAGGATGATGAGGTGTCGCATGATCCCTTTCGGTGACTGGTGCAGGCGGTCAGGACGGCCCAGGAGCTGATAGATGTCAACGCCCCTCCCAAACCCGGCTCCTGCGGGCTAAACCCAAACCTCACAGTCAGCAAAAGCAAAGCTCCACAGGGGCATGTATAATATCTTCAGCAGGGTTTGACCAAGGGTCACTGAGAAAGTAGGTTAACCCTGATCTTGAATCGGCGCAGGAGGGGCCAGAGCCCCTGCTCCCTCCCATGGGAGAGAGGAATTCTTCGGGATATCCTGGTCCAGAGCTCGTATCTGGCGTGGGGAGCAGAATTGTCAAACTGTGCAAAAGTCTGCAAATTGTCTTTGCACCCCCAAAACTTCTGACAAGTTAGCATTGGTAGCAAGTTAGCATCCCCTGTAGCTATATCGCCAAACCTTCAATGCGTATTGAGGCCTCCCTGTGTGGGGCCCCTCTGGGAACTGTCAAATTCTGCTCTGCCTAAGAAGCCTTCTGGTGTGTCTGAAGCTCGCACGCAGCCAGGGCGTACCATGTAAGGGTACTTCGTGCCAACACCGTTCAGGATCTCCATTCCCTCGGCCACGCCTCTTGCAGCCCCTGCCGCCCTCGCCCTTCTGATCACCTGGAAAACACCAATTGTTTGGTATATATATGCCGTGCCCTATGCTCATGCATGTTTGGCAGTGTGAAGTTTCAGCAATGAAATTGCTCGCTTGAGGGCGTGGCGGGGGATGCATGCCTCGCGCATGACGGCCTCAGTCCGTAGCGGTGCCTCGGGAGCGTTGGGATCGCTCGCAGTGTCCAATCTGCCGAGCGTGGCTATGTCACTGACTTGGTGCGGGTAGGGGGAAATGAGGGTGAGCTCGTTTGCCTCCATGTTGTCCACAACCCAGTGTGCTGGCACGGGGAAGACATGGAGGTGTGCTCCCTCTGCAGTTTTCACCATGAAACCCCTGCAGCATACCAGCCTGACTGGATGCTCACGAGGATATTGGTTCTAGCAAGAAAACATATGATTTACAGCAACAAGTTGACCCAGGGTCTTGAGACAGGATCACCAATCTCACCGGCTGAGACAATTATGTAAGGGCATGGCTCACCCCTGGCACATATGCTTCAAGGCGTCCATCACAACCTTGAGGCATTTCTGGAGAAGCTCCGTCTTTGCATCAGATAACCTGCCACAGAAGACACAAGTACATTACCGCCCTGCCGTCCATGCATGGCCATTTCTTGAAGGGGATCGGATTAAAAAATTCCAATCATCAGCATCATGAGGAATGAGAGCTTCACACCTGTCATTCTCTGCTTTGGTCCGCTTGCTCCTATCAGCATGCATCCCCAGATCCTCTGGAGAGACTTGAGGGAGCAGGGCCACATAGCTGTGGGTGTCCAGGGCACGCGATGCCTCGAGGCCGGCTTGTGGAAGGTACATAATCAACGGGTGCAGCGGCGCCGAACGTGCGTTGCCGGTGTGAGTCTTGTCCGAAAACATGATGTACATGAGCAGCATCGAATTCTTGGGAAGTCGTGCCTGTTCACGGCATACAAAATGTTAAACTTCAGTGGGTGTCAAGCAAAGGCTCGCGTGGGATACTGCAGGCACAAATTTTCGCCAATGAAGATCTCAATTTTTGCATGCATGCATGCATTATGTGCCACTCTTGCGGCCACACTGAGAGATGATGTGCAAGCGATTCGCATGCACAGGGGCAGCAAGACGGGTTGTAGGTCCATGACACCTACCTGGAGTCTCTTTATGGTGTCTCCAGAATTGAAGCCCGAGAAAATCCTCCTCCCATGCTCGTCATGGAGCTGTTGAGGGAACGCTTGGAACGTCTGCACAGCCAAAATCGCATGTTGACAGCAAAACAATGGAACCCCCCTGAGCCCCCCATCGAGTCTCATCCGACGTATCAGTTTGTACACTTCTGACAAGACTGGAGCCATCTGTGGAGCCATGTGGGTGAGCACACCTTGGCATTTTTCAAGAGCAGCTGCCGGAATAGTCTTCTGATGTCTCGCCTGTACAAGAGAGTAAATGAGCGCGCCACGCCGGTGATGTTGATTGTGTGCCTATGGAATGTCTGCGCCAGCCAAGTCGCAGGGTGGTCAAAAGTTGTTGCAAACAGGTGGTGAGCAGGGTGCCTAGATACAAGATAAAACAGTCTTCCGATCTCCTTGTTGTGGGCTGCGCATAACACATTGCACCATTGGAGCAGCAACAGAAGCTACTCACTTGGTGGCTATCCAGCTCTGCCATGAACGCAGCATTGGTCTTCCACCGCTGCGACACCTCCTGAGGCTGGAAATTCCTGTCCCCAAAGAGCTGAAGCAATTTCTCGCGCAGCCTGCCCGGGAGTGTCCTGAGGATGGGCAGCGCGGCAGCCTGGCTCGGGGTCATGCGCGCCGGGCACAAGTCGTTGAGAAGATCCCTGACACCCGTATTGGCGCTGCTCTCTTGCGCGCCATGGACCACCGGGTCCGGCACCTGTTGCAGGAGGGGGTCAAGGAGCACCCCGCGTGACTCGCCCGGGGCAAGGGGCGCTTCAGGCTCGCTGGCGGCCTCGAGACCAGCACCGCCCGGGTCCATCCCTGTTGGCTGCTGATTGCCTTCTGCCGGCTCAGGGCCTCGCGAAGCGGCTGGCTGCACGCCATGCGTCGCTTGCTGTGCTGCAGCAGGGGCTGCTCTCCTGACATTCCTACGCGGCGGCTCCTCCAGGGCCTGTGCTGTGGCTGCTCCTGCTACAGCTGCAGTTGCTGACGCCGCTTTGCATAACCTATTCTTGGACTGTCGTTGATGAGAAGTTAAGTACCTTAGGGAGTTGCAGATCTTCCCGCATGCACAGCGATACTCGCCCAGAGCCATGGTATGTCTGACAAGAGGCGGACTGCAGATCAGGTCATGGTGGAATCAATATGAATGAGCTGCCGTATGGGATGCAGAATCATTCCTTTCAGAATCAGCGAAGCCAGAAAAAAGCCAGGGATACCAAGCAGGAGTCTGATCAGGTAAGGGCGTCTCCCCAAACAGGCATCAAGTATAGATCTCTTGTGGCATTGAGAGCTATTCTTCGTCATCCATCCGACAGAGGTCTCCCTTTGTCGCATAACACTACTGAACACTGGATTGATATCAATAAGGGGATGTGCTTTAATTACTGTTGTCCGCATGAAGAGGAAATGGACGACATCACGCTGACGTCAATTTCACTCGCCAAAGTTAAGTGGCGTTCCATTCGAACTCGAATTGCTCGAAGGGCAACTTGCTCTGGAAGCTCTTCTATTCAGGATCTTCGATGAGGATGGCAAAAACAAAATCAAAATCCTCACAGCAAAGAATGCGGTCGAAACGGCACCAAAGCCTGATGAGAAGAAGCGTAAAAAGGCCAGCACTCAGACGGCATCGTTGGCTCCCATTGAGCTTTCGTCCACAATCAATCCAGCGCCCTCAAAGATGAAGACGAGAACTTCTTCACGCTCGAAGCCCAAGGTACTCAGTGGCCATGCAGAGTCTATGAGAGAAGGTGCAGATCTTCCTGGTGCAGCCAAGGAGGCATTTGACGAGGAGAACCCGGAGCCAAATTCGCAGGTGCGCAGAATCCGACGCCAAAGAGCATCAAAGATAATTTGAATCAGCGTAAGGTTGCTTTCTTGGCCTGTATCACCCTGGTCGCTTCTGCAGCACGTCCTGCACCGGACTGTCAGTTGCAGGCTCAGGAGGCAGTCGCTGACCACAAAAACTGTTGTGTCCTGTGCAGGAGCTTCTATATACGTCGCAGCACCTTCAGAGAAACAGTGGCGAGGAGCAAAGCAGAGATCTTGATGCAGGCAGCGAGATGCCGGATAGGAGCGATGTGAATTACTTCAGCGATGAGGAGGCAGAGGACCTGCCAGAAGAGGTCCAACGTGAAAGGAAACGGGTAATCTTCGTGCAATCTTTCAGTGCTAGGGTACCCTGCAAGTGCAACCCTGAATATGTGTGCACTTTCGTCACGCAACACTGGAAGCATGTCCCGCCTTGCCCTTGATATCGCCTGTGGTGCAGGCAAAATGGACCGATCTGGCAGCCCTACGAGAAGACATGGAAGATGTGGATGGTATGGTCACCACTAAGTGCCTGGCATGCATGCATTGCTTGTGACTTGCTGCCATGTCAAGAGATCACTGATTTAAAAGTCAGGAGACCCGTGCGTGTTCTTCAAAGAGAAAGATCCTGTCGTGCCACGAGCTGCATTGGATTGTGTGCTGCAGGGCTATCAAGCAGTGAAGTCCAGAAGCGGCTACTCAAGGAGCAGATGCTGACAAATCGGTTGCTCGCTGACAACCTGCTCATCAACGAGGAGACTTTGCACACTTCCAGACAGCGCTGCGACAGCAAGGTGAGCTGCTGGTGCTGGAATTCATCTCTGCAGGAGAGGCTGTATAGAAGCATATCCGTTCAATGACCTTGCATCATGCATGTGTGATGCATGCTGGTGTTGCATCTCTGTGGCTATATCCTAGCATAGTATTACTTTTGCTCACGTTTGCAAAGGCATATTCTCAGCAGACACGCGGGTTGCTAATTAATGATCATCATGCTCTTGCAGGAGGGCGCGGGCAATGCGCTGAGCAGCTCTGTACTGGTGAGTGTCGAACCACCTCTGCAGACCATCTACTAGATGGTCTGCAGATGTAGTAACACTTGCAGACACTGCTGAGACACCGAATGGATATGCCAGCATGAGCCATCTGTAGCATGTGCCATTGATGCAACGCATCAAGCTCTGCCATGCATGACGGTTATTGTTTGAGTCTGGGAAGTGCCATGACAGAATGCGGACTTGAGCGGACCGCTCGAGAAGTTGATGTGGACAGAAGGATTCTACCTGCCAAACGGCAACGGCAAGGCCATTGCAGCAGCAGCAGGGACCAAGACGGTGGATGAGCTGAAGCTCAAGAACATGCAGCTCTACACCGCGCTCGCCAAGCAGGTGTTGAACCCTGTCTAAGCCTCTTGATGTACATTGTACATTGATGTACACTCTGCAGCATGTGAGCTGTGCATGCATGTAAGCTGTGCATGCATGTGAGCTTCGCAGCATGTGAGCTGTGCATGCATGTGAGTTGTGCATGTATGTGAGCTGTGCATGCATGTGAGCTGTGCATGCACGTGACGGCTCCTCTGTGCACATAGGCGCCTCATGTCGCCTTGGAACTGCGGAAGAAGCGAACGGGAGAGATGAAACAGGCTCTCACCTGGCAGTTCAGCACAATGCGCACGGATCGGAGCAAGGGAGAGGCCGACGCCGCCCAGCGGCTTCTCATAGGTATGCAACAATGCAACATCATGCCTGACGCAATGCAGGGTGTGCAATCATGACAAGGCTGATTGAAGGGTGTATCGACTATGCACACCAGAGAGAATGTCTGAGACCTTTAGCATTAATATTATTGCAACGCCGTTGACTGCAGCTGGTAATCACAAAGTTGCGCTGGCAGTGCAGCCCGTGACTGGTGTCATATTTGGCATGCAGACGACAGGTACTTGCGACAGAGGCAGGACGCCAGCGGCCGGACCCCGGTAAAATATAGCCGGCGTTTCTCAAGCGAGACCTTCCGCTCTGCTGTGGGCATCATGTTCGGCCTCAGCGATGGTGGCGCAGCGCCGAAGACCCTGAAAGTGACTCCAGCACAGCTTGCTTTTGCGCAGCTCTGGGTGAGCTTCCTCTTTAAAGAACACATGCCCATCTCAGGCCACAGCTTAAACGCATGCGAGGGGACGGGAAATCCAGTAACAGTCGCTAGGCACATTGCATGTGTTTCGCGCAAGCCCAATGAGAGAATCCATGCAGTTTTCATTATTCATGGGTGGCACATGCAAGCATTTCCGTCAATGCATGCCGCAGGGCAAGATGCTGCTCCAGGGGCACACTGCGATGCCAACGAATGACCCGCAGCGCAGCGCGCGCATAGCCGAGTACGAGAAGATGCGCGTGACCATTGCCGGCATGACCAACAATCCCTTCCTGGACACAGCTGGTAATGCCCTCCCTTCATCTTACCTGGCCATGCCGCATTGCATGCACATTGGTCAGAGGTTGCAAGTGAAATGAAAGTAATGTGCCTTGCGTGGAACTGCAGATTGGTGAGTAGCCAAGGCTCTCCATAGGATGGTTCCTTCTGACGAGGACACTTGCGGCCTCGATAAAAGAATTCACTGAGGTCAGAAAAAGCGCTTTCTGACCGGGCGCCCGCGTGTGCGGCTGCACTGCAATGACCATGGCTCTAGTTTGTGTGCTGCAAGATATGACTCTGGAAATAATAGATGTCAAAAATGAATGTAGCGAATGCATGAAGTTTACCTGTCATACCCGGAGATTTGCCCAACACGAGATAACCTGCGAGAGGAACATGCCCTTCAAGATTATAAATAAGAAGCTGATGTAGTACTCTGCGCACCTGCACCGCCTGTGTAATAAAGGGAAGACTCAAGAACGTGCACAAAGCTTCTGGCCATGGCCGTCTGACTTAGTGACGAGTCAGTAATCACGCAGTCCTTGCCACCAGCTGTCATTGCACCCCATAATCAGAGACATGGCCTCCAGATGCGGAGCAATGTCACAGGTTTGTGAAGCCAACAACTCTTTCCACCTTCATCAGAAAAATGCAATCATGTTCAGAAGAAGCCTCTCGTTGTATTGTCTCGCTGCACATCACGTCTCCAAGCAGGAGCTGACTATTGCTGAACACGATTTGGCGTGAATGCTTTGCAGGCATAAGGGAGTTCAGGTGGCCAGCCATCAGCCGAGCTGCGCCCTTACATGCACAGCAGGGACAGCCACGGGGGGCTGCCGCAGCGAGGCGCAGAGGTCGGCCACGAGCAACGAAAGCGGTTGCGGTAACAAAACAGAGCGGCAGCGCGGAGAAGGAACAACCGGTGGGCCCGCTATCCAAAGCTCTGTATGATTGTCGTGAGGATGCATGTGCTTTCAAAGTGCCAATACCACACATATGTGGCATGGTCGAAGAAAAGCCTGTGTACGTGCTGCCTTCATTTGCCTCTAGAGGACGGGTGTTTCTTGCCTTATGGAGGCACTGCTGCCCAATATATATTGCGATGAGCAGTCACATTCTGTAAACTGTGCTGCTGATTGAATTGTCCAAAGTTATTCCCAAAACCAGTGGGGATTTGTCTCAGCTCTGCTCAGTACATGTTTGTCTCTTATGCGGGGCACATTTTGCTAGCAGGGGATCGATGAGACCGAGGAACAGCGGGTGTCAAGCGATGGTGAGGAGAAGACAGTCATCCATGATCAGCAGGAGCAACTCACCAAGGCGCAGCGCAAGTTGGTGTGTTCCAGAAATGCCTCCTTTGAGCCACGTGACGGTCACTAGGACTGCCGCATGCCCAATTGCGCATCTGTTTTCCCACTATCCGGCACGACACTATTGCAACCGCAGGTGGAGTTGGAGAAGTGATGCATGGCGCTTGTTGCAATCTGGGTGCCATTGATGGGGAAACTGGGTTGATCCACGTTTGCAAGCAACACTCATGTCCTTGAAGCCATAGCTAACGGACTGTTTGATCTGCCTGAATGTTCCTGGACTGCAGGTTGAACGAGCATTGGCTGGAGGCAACCCGAAGGAAGTCCTCGTGTACCACAAGTCAAGCAACATAGAGTTGATGCGTGGACACATGGCCTGCCTGAATGACCTGAACTGGCTCAACGACGAGGTCATCAATGTCTACATCGGCCTGCTGCTGGTGCGCACGCAACTGATGCCCCTGCATATTCAGATCAACAATCGGTAATGCCTGGATCATGGGTGTGCCCCGCCATCTTCAGTCAAGACAGCAGTCGAGCGTAGCTCGCAGCTGGAAATCGTGCTTGATCTTTATAATGTTCCCAATAAGAATGTATAGATCGGCGGTTTAGAAATCCTGATTATTTTCTGCCAAATCGCCATGACCCCATGTGGATGCAGCTTATCTCAGTCTGAAATTTTCACAGAAATTATCCTTAGATTCCCCATCCTGGTCACATGCATGAAGTATGGTTCAACATGCAGGATCGAGACGCTGAGCGGCGGCGGGCTGGCCGGCGCCCGTACTGTCATTTCTTCAACAGCTTCTTTTTGAACAAGCTGTACATGGACGAGCGCTCGTACTCCTACGATGCTGTGCAGCGGTGGACGCTGCCTGAGAAGCTCATGCAGAATAACCAGGTGCGGACATGTGTGTCACGGGCATGGACAGAGCCAATAGGGCCTGTTTTACCCGCTGCTCTGCACAGCAGCGGTTGCCTTTGGCTATTTCTGTGACCTAATGGCACAGTGGCTTGACTCTTTTTGATTCCTCAGTCATGTGGCTCATGTTGCAGCAGATATATTACAGTCTTGTCCTGGCAACCCTTGACCTTGTAGAGCATGTCAAAAGAGAGGGAGCTGCCCTGATCAGCCTTTTTGGGGTGCAGTGCTCTGAGAGCATCCTCGACCTGGACCGTGTGATAGTGCCGGTGCATCTCGGGAACCACTGGACCTGCGCGCTCCTCGACCTGGCCGGCAAGGAGGTTGTCTACTATGACTCCCTGGGGGTGAGCCTTCCCACAGGAATCTGATTGATTTAATGGGACTGCAGCACTTTGGCAATTTGTCCAGGCGATGCGACCCTCAATTACTAAATAGCACCTGCTTCTTATATCATGATGAATGCGGCGTTTGCATCGCTGTTGTATTAGAACTCAATTGCATGAGCAAGACACCCAGCCTACTAGCCTCTCAGGCAGAAGTCTAGTAAAGACATCCGCAGACTTGCTCGTGTCACTGACGGGTCTATAAGTTACAGGGATCGATGTGTGACCCAGAGCCTCACGTAAGGGCATTTGATGCCATGCAGGGCCGAGAGGACAAGATACTGCGCGCGCTGCGCTCATACATCTCGGATGAGTTCAAGAACAAGCGAGGCGCCACGGTGGACACATCAGAGTGGCCCATCAGGTGCGCCTCCCCTGGATTGGCATGCAACAGTTCTGCGACAGGGACGTGCACCTCCACAGCCGTCGTCTTTCATGCAGCTTGCGATAAATTTCACCGAACAGCAAATAGATGTCGATTACACGACCCTTGTACAGCGATTGTTTTGCGTGCGAACGATGCACAGAAAAGGTGCCAATCTTGCACCATATCTAATGTCAAAGGTTAACAGCAGGGTTTGACAGGGGGTCACCGAAATCACAGGGTGACTTTGAACCTGAGCTCAGATTTTGCGAATATGCCAGGGCAGCCCTGAGCCAAATCAAAATCCTTCAAGGCAGCAAACATGCAATTCAGAATGGCATCTGACTCGTCGAGGGCAAGGCCAGATTTGGCACCGTACAGCCGCAATCTTGATCTGTTTTGCATGAAACATGCGTGCGACACGCCTGACTTGTGTTGAAGCAACCCCTAAGTAGTCCCAGCACACCACCAAAAATATGGGCTGCCCTGAGCTCATGGCAAATTGGCGTCAGGGCGTTTCCCAAATCTCAAATTTTCCCGGGGCCGCCCTGAAACCCTTGCCCCTAACCCTGGACCAGATAGGCCAATCCCTTCAGGGACCCTGCAGGGTTGTCAAATCCTGGTTGACAGCCCTGGGATTGTGAAGGACTGTCTTGCATGTACTTAATTTGTTGCTGGCGGTGCAGGTTCCCAGAGGACGCCCCAGTGCAACACAACGGCTGCGATTGCGGCGTGTTTGCGCTGATGGCTGCAGAGCACTTGTCGCGCGGGGCTGCCCTGGACTTCTCCCAGTCGGACATGCCGTTCTATCGCGCCAAGATTGCTGCTGACATCATGACTGGATGCATCATCTGAGCGCCGATGGAGCCCTACATCATTTTGCTTTAGCAATTGCATTGGGGTGAATATTGGCAAATTACAACGCCACTTGATGTGTTCCAACTTGAGATGCTGCCTTCAGAAAACCATGTGCTTTGTGCAGTGCTGTTTGTCTGAGAAATGCATGCAGTCCATGAGGACAATATGTACAGCGCCCTGGACCCTGTCATCACGACTCATTCAGTCGGTGATGTGCTTTTTGTTTTAGGGCGGCTATTATTATAATGCTAAAGCATCCAATCCCTACATTGAAGAAGAGTCGCCTAGTTGCTTCAGGCAAGTTGCCACAAATGTTGACATTTCTGGGAGTATGACTCTGATAGTGTAAAGTGACTGACTTGTGCCAACTCTGCTACACTCCGAGAATGGGCATGATTGTCTTGCAATTTTCAAAATCCGTCTAGGCCTGTCAGTCCATGTCTGATGGGGCAAATGATGTCTTACGTGTCTGATCTCACCCTTTATCGGACATTTATCAGACATGTCTGATCCTCATGCGGGTGTCTGACATGTCTGATGATGACTTGAGAGTCTGATGATGTCTAATAATGGTCAACAATGTGTCTGATGTGTCCAGCAGCTGTCCAATGCATGTCAAAGTCCTTTTGTGTCCAAGCATGTTCAACTTGCTTGGATCTGGCGAGTCCAACAAGGGGTAGGAATTTGGCAGCCTTTACATGCAGCTTGTCTTTGGCACTGCCTGGCAGGAAGAGCGTGTAATAATAATAATAATAATAGTGTTCAACTTATTCATACAAGGTCTTCATTGTGTCTGAAAGAAGGTCATGTCCTCAAGTGTCTTGAAGGCACTGTGTTGTCCAAACGCAAGTCTCCTACCCCCCACACTCATCCTACTGCAGCTGCCCAACACACGCACAAAATTCGAGTCCAAGCGCTTGCTTGACAGCAATTCTTCATATGCGCATGCACCCCCCAAAATCATGGAACGGGCGCATTGCTGTGCTGCACAGCGCATGTACATGTACAGCTGCAACAATCAGACTCTGTCACAGGTGACGGCTGCAGCCGCGGCTGCCAAAGGGCGTTGCTGCTGAGCTTCCCACAACAACAGGATCTCAACCGCCTGTGTGACTCGTCCTGCACGCCAGGGCGCCTCTTGCCTTGCGTGCATGCTGGGCCGAAGTCCAGTCTGCATGCAGCAGATGCGGGCTCGTTAGCAGCCTCACCATAATCCAAGTCACGCTTGACAACATCCCACATTTCTGCAGGCTCACATGTGCATGACACACAGTGCAGCCCAGACCACTGCTCCATCTGGTCATCTCATGAGATGGTGATCACTTGCACCTGTACAGCCCACACCCTGAGATGAGGAGCCCCTCTCACCTCTGCTCAGGAGCTGACTGCCCTGCATGGCGCCCACCTTGTGCCCAGCTTGCACGTCCAAGTCTGCTGCCTGCTGCGGCACCGCCCTACTCGGGCCGTGCCGTCAAGGCGACACCTGAGAGTCTGCGAGGCACAGTGGTTTGGTTCAACACAGAAACAGTGGTCACACAGAGTGTTCCACGTCCTTGCTCAAACCATTGGTACAGAGGCCGGGCCGCTGCTGGCAGGTGCGAGCATGTGAGCTTGCGGAAGAAAATCTGCATTCATACCTGGAAGACAGCCCTTCCAAAAAAAGCAGGGAATCATCTCCTGCGCGCCCATGCTTGCCGCATGCTCAATCCTAAACCCCCTGAAAGGGCACTCCATTGGGGGTGATCTCGCCCTCAGTGCTCCCTGCTGAACCCGATCCTGGCGGCATGCAGCTGATGGGCTCTGGAGGTGTCTTGACAGACTTGCCTTCTGGAGTTTTCTGGCTTCGCCCATCGTCTGGTATGTTCGGCCTGCCTTCCCATGCTTCTGAATACCTGCAACGACACAGTGATGACATTAGATATATTCCGCAAACTATGCTCCCAACTGGGGCATCTTGACAACTAGAGAGTGGCTCATATCCGGCACGCACGATCTCGGGGATCCTGCAACCATGCGGTTCGGTTTGAAATCCTTTTGGAAGCATGTACACACCCTTCCTGCTTCAAGTTGCGCTGCCAGGACAGGGCTGAGCATAGTAAGCTCACGCTCTTTCCACTGCTTGTTGGAGCTTCCAGCAAGGCATTCTACACAGAGGCCACCTGCACATGAATAAACACTATTTATGAACCATAAGCTGCGGGAAGGGCCTCTTACACGCCAGTGAGGTTTTGTTGATGCAGGGCGGTTGAGATGCCCAAACGCAAAGGGCACCCACCCACTTTGTGCTACACACTGGCACCCCAAATCTGTCGCTATTGGCGCAAAATGATGTTATAAACCAGGCGCATGTACCACAGCGTGGGTGCCGGCAAGGAAAGAGTCGAGTGCCAAAGTAAAAGCAATGTGCTCGTCAAGAAGGGGCACCCACGCTGTGCAACAAACTAGCACCTTAAATCTGTCGCTGGTGACAAAATAAATTGATACAAATCGCGCCTCTGTACCACAGCGTGGGTGCCGGCAAGGAAAGAGTCGAGTGCCAAAGTGAGAGAGA
>JADEYI010000689.1_pt1 | contig 39084 bp, 42 predicted proteins | sample 8542331 | NCBI WGS metagenome assembly JADEYI01 (sample SAMN16510988, study PRJNA670497) | mine drainage metagenome | isolation source: biofilm near Copperflume 1 | place: Germany: Marsberg coppermine Kilianstollen | collected 2018-02 | reverse complement strand
CCCCGCGCTCACGATCCCCCTCGAAGTCGCGCAGGAACTGCGGTACGGCGAGAACCAACACCAGTCCGCCGCTTTCTATCGTGACCGCTCGCTCAGCGAATTCGGCCGGGGCGGCATTGCTACCGCCATCCAGCACCACGGCAAGGAGATGTCCTACAACAACTACCTCGATGCAGACGCCGCCTGGAACGCGGTCAACGACTTAGCCGGCCCGACCTGCGTCATCGTCAAGCACACCAACCCGTGTGGCGTGGCCACCCGCGACGACCTGCTCGAAGCCTACCGCCTCGCCGTGCACGCCGACGCTACAAGCGCCTTTGGCGGCATCGTTGCCTTCAACCGGCCCGTGGATGAGCCGCTGGCCCGCGAGCTCCGCGAATTTCGCAACCCCAACGACTCTGAGACCCGGATGTTTTACGAGATCGTGATTGCGCCTGCATTCACGGCTGAAGGCTTGAAGGTTCTCAAGGGGAAGTCAAAGGACCTGCGCATCCTCGAAGCGCAGCCGAGGCTGCGCGGCGGCCGCTCGTTCCGCCAGGTGGGTGGCGGGTGGCTCGTCCAGGATTCCGACGACCGCACGCCCGAGGAGATCGACTTCAAAGTCGTCACGGATCGCCGGCCAACGCCGGAGGAGCTGGATGACGCCCGCTTCGCCTGGCGCTGCGTGAAGCACGTCAAGAGCAACGCCATCACCGTCGCGAAAGATGGCCGCTTGCTGGGCATGGGCAGCGGCCAGCCAAACCGCGTCAAGTCGGTCGAAATCGCGATGGAGAAGGCCGGAGACGCCGTGAAGGGTGCTGCGCTCGCCAGCGACGCATTCTTCCCGTTCGCCTGGGGGGACTCCATCGAAAAGGCCTGCCAGGCGGGCATCGCGATAATCGTCCATCCCGGTGGCTCCTTGCGCGACCAGGATGGCATCGACTGCTGCAACAAGTACGGCGTCGCCATGGTGCTCACGGGAACGCGTCACTTCCGCCATTAGCTGTGCATCAGGCGCCCGACCGTCAGCCTGCAGCCGTCAGGAACGGGTTCGGTGCCGCGCTCAGCCCAAACGTCTCTGCCACGGGGCCGCGCACGAGCCTGCCCTCATAGGTGCTCAACGATTCTGCGAGCGCGCGGTCGGCGCGCAGGGCGGCGGCGACGCCGTGGTCGGCCATGGCCTCGATGTAGGGGAGCGTCGCGCTCGTCAGCGCCTGCGTGCTCGTTTGGGGCACCGCCCCGGGCATGTTACTCACGCAGTAGTGGATGACGCCTTCCTCGATATATGTGGGGTCGCTGTGCGTCGTCGCGCGGCTCGTTTCGGCTGCCCCACCCTGGTCGATTGAGACGTCCACGATCACGGCTCCAGGCCCCATCGAGCGCACCATCTCGCGCGTCACCACGCGCGGTGCGGCCGCCCCGGGCACGAGCACGCTCAGGATCGCGAGGTCGGCGCCGGCGATCTCTTCCGCGACCGCCTGGGGCGAGGACGTGCGCGTCGCGATTCGTCCGCCGAAGTTCTCCTGGAGGTATGACAGGCGAGCCAGGTCGCGCGACATCACCACAACGCGCGCATCCAGGCCCATGAGCACGCGCGCCGCCGCCGTAGCCACGGTGCCCGACCCGATAATCACAACCTTCCCCGGCGGCACTCCGGCGACACCCCCGAGGAGCTTCCCGCGCCCGGGTCCCGGGTGCTTCAGCAGGTGCGCGCCAATTTCGGCCGCCATCCGCCCCGCAACCTGCGACATTGGCGCGAGCAGCGGCAGGTAGCCATCGGCCCGGCGCACCAGCTCATACGCCATCGATGTGCAGCCCGATGCGAGCAGTCGCTCCGTCAGCGGCCGGTCCGCCGCGAGATGCAGATACGTGAATAGCGTAGTTCCCGCCCTGAGCGACGCATATTCGCTGGGAACCGGCTCTTTAACCTTGACGACCAGTTCGCAGGCGTTCCAGACATCTTCCGCGGCCGAAACGACGCTGGCGCCGGAGGCGGCGTAGGCATCGTCGGTGTGGCCGGAGCCTTCGCCAGCGTGGCTCTCCACCAGCACCTCATGGCCGCGCGCCCGCAATGCAAAAGTCCCTTCGGGCGTGAGGCCAACCCGGTATTCGCCGTCTTTTCTTTCGCGCACTGTGCCAACGCGCATCGTGAATCTCCCTCTGTCCTGGGTTGTGACACCGGCAACAACAGCAGACGCCGGGGGTCACCGCAGTCACGAAGACATCGTAAAGCCTCAACCCATCTGTCACCCGCTGTAGGGCCTTGTGTAACAACGCCGGAGGTATGGGCTTTCAGGACCGTGTCGATCCTCATCACGACATCACTTCAGTCCGTGAGCGCTCGCCCGCAGGGGCGCGCGACGGGCCCCGGGGAGGCCGAGGTGGCGGGAATATCCCAGCATCAGCAATCCAGGCGGCGTTGGCGTTTCGCCATCGCGTTCGCAGCGCTCGCCCTGCTGCCGTGGGGGCTCGCCGCGATTGCGCTCAGCAACGGCCAGGCGCAGGCGGCGGCTGTCCCGCAGCCCGTCGTCGATGACTTCTACATGGCTGTGCCGCAGGGCGGTCAATGGTCCTACGTCAGGGTGACCGCACTCGTCCTCGACGACGGCTCCGGGCGCAACCTCCAGGCCGATATCGACGCCGAGAAAGCAAAGGTCCTCTCGCAGTTCCCGGGCTCCTTCGAACTCACGCCCGGCCAGGTGAGTGCCCAATACATCCTCTCCGGATTCAAATGGGCGTCCGGGATGGCCGGTTGGGCCTATAACCCCGCCGGTGAGCCGGCGGCCCTCGCCGGCCAGGCGCTCCCGGCGATCAGTGCCGCAGCCACGACGTGGGGCAGCAGTGGCGCCAACTTCCATTACATCGGCGGCGCGACGACCACGCTCGGTACAGGTGCCTGCGGCGGCGGCGGCACCGATGGCCACAACACCATCGGCTGGGCGGCGCAGACCGGGAACATCCTCGCCGTCACCTGCTCATGGTTTGGCGGCGGCACGACCGGAGGCTTTTCCAATGCCTCCGAGTTCGACATGCAGATCTCCCCCTCCTGGCCGTGGACCGTGAGCACCTCTGGCGTGCAGGTGGACCTCCAGAGTGTGGTCACGCACGAACTCGGGCACGCCCTCGGCCTCCAGCATCCCGACAACGGCAGCGGCACCCAGGGCGGCGTCCCCGGTCCGCACCCTGAAGACGTGATGTATAGCACCTACTCCGCCGGGACCATCAAACGCACCCTCGCCGCCGACGACATCGCCGGCGAGATGGCCATCTATCCTCCTGCCGGCGGTTCGACCCCAACGAGCACGCCGGTCACACCGACGGCGACGCCCACGCTCACACCGACCCCGACGCCGACGAATACTCCGGGCACTTCGCCCACTCCGGGCAACACCCCGACGCCGCCACCGACGGCGACGGCGACCCCCACGAACCTACCCGGCAGCCAGCCGACCCCCACCCAGACCGCTCAACCGACGAGCACCCCAACGTCGTCGCCCACAAGCACGCCCACGCCGCAGCCCACCAGCACAGCGACAGCGACGCCAACGTCCGCGGCAACGCCATCGCCAACCCCCACAACGAGCGCTCCTCCGCCTCCGCCTTCGCTCCCAATTGTGCCGGGCGCGAACCTGCTCGCCTGGCCGGGGACCGATATCCCCGTCTCAATAGCAGTCGCCGGCCAACATGGCGCCCTGCGCGCTGTGTACACCTGGGACCCCTTCTCGGGCACCTGGCAGAGATACATCCCTGGCGTGCCCGCGTTCGTCAACACGCTCGTCACACTCCACCGCGGCAGCGCCTACTGGTTCATCGCCACTGCGTCGATGTCCATCGGCTTCGGAGGCTAATTGGCCGTCCGCAGCACCTGCAGTTGGCTGTCCGGGCTGGTCTCCGGCAGCCATTTCTGCCTTTGGCGCCGCCGGTGGCGTCTCGCCCCGCCTCTCGCCAGGCAGAATTGCTACGCCGATGATGGTGGCGTATGAAGCGAATCCTCGTCCTCCTCGTGGCCCTCATGGGCACTACGGTGGCCGCCACCGCGGGCGCAGCCTCGCCGGGGTTGCCATCAGCCCAGATCTCCTCGCTCTCGTTCGTCGTCGAAAGGCCAGCAGGGCCGCCGGTGCTGCTGCAGTTCGACGTCCGTGCCGGCAATGCCACTGAAGCGGAAGCGGCCGCGCGGCGGGCCGTGCCAGGGATCATCCCCGGCGGAATCATCCATTCGCCAGCGCCCGGCGAGGTCACGGCGCAGTGGTCACAGTGGAGCTGGCTCTGGTCCGACTCGGAGATTCCCGTCCCCGTGGCCTACAACCCGACCGGCGCACCCCCGTCTGTCGGCCCACAGGCTGTCATCTCCGCCCTCGATCAGTGGAGCAAGGTCCCCGGCTCCCGCTTCGCCTATCGCTGGGCCGGCTTCACCGACCACACCGCATCGCTCGCCACAAGCGGGCCCGATGGCGAGAACGTGATCTCCTGGCAGTCACTCGATTGCAGTGCCGGCTGCGTCCTCGGCGTCACGACGAAGGAAACCGTGCACGAATCCGACCTCGTGCTCAATAGCAACCCCGTTGCGCGCATGGGCGATGGCACCAACAGCACCGCTGACGCTGCCTCCATCATCCTGCACGAAACCGGGCACATGGCCGGCCTCGGGCACAGCTGCGACGCCCCCTTCGCACCCTGCACCGACGCAGAGGCCAACGCCGTCATGTACTACCAGTACCGGGGCATCCGCCGCAAACTGACCGCCGACGATATGGCGGGCCTGGTCGCGCTCTATCCCGCCAGCACAACAGCACCCTCGCCCACTGGTCAGCCTCCAACGACAGCCACCCCTGCGCCGTCGCAGACGGTCACGCTCTCGCTCAATGCAGGCTGGAACCTGACACTGCTGCCCGCCGGCGACATCGCGGCCGCGGCTGCGGGCCTTTCCTGCGCGGAAGCGGTGTACTCCTACGACGGAGTAGCCTGGCAGTCATGGCTGCGCGCCGCGGCGCAGCCCCTTCAGACGCTCGGAGCCATCCAGCCGGGGAAGGCGTACTGGGTATATGCCTCTCAATCGTGCTCCCATGCCTTCAGCGACCAGTAGCACCGGCAACGTTCTCAACTGCCGGCCATGCGAGTACATTCTTTGTGGGGAGAGTGACGCATGAAGCTGCTGGCGACCCTGCTTTCGTTCCCGTTGCTTGCCTCGGCGTGCTCCGGGTTCAGCGAGACGTCGGCTCGGCCCGGCCCGACGCTATCCTACCCTCCCGGGATCACGCCACCGTCGGGGGTTCGGGGTCTACAGGAACCAACCAGCCCGGATGCGCCAGCCGCGCCTCGGATCACCGTCACGAGCCCGGTCCTCAGGGGCAGGATCTGGTAGTGACGGTGCATGCGTGGCAGGGAGCTGTCTGCGTCATCGGTTACGGCGTTGCGAACCCCGCCACCGGGCGGTTTCAGCCCCAGCAAACCGCGCTGGCAAACGCAGACGGCGTAGCCACATTCAGGGGTGCGGCGCACTCTCTTTCAGTGGCCCGCTACCGGCCCGGTGTTCGTGCAGTGCGACGGTAGTCACCTTGCAACGGCGACTGTCGTGCTCCAATAACGGCCCTTAGCCGACCCCCGGATTGATCGGCGAGTCGCCAATGATCCCCGTTTCGGCCAGCGCCTGCCGTTCGACCCCGGGAATGCCGAGCAGCTCCCCCAGGATCTCGTCGTTGTGCTCACCGAAAAGCGGGGCGTGCCGGCGCAGCTGCGGGTTCGCCTCCACCAGCCGCCACGATGTGCTCGGCTGCTTCCACGGCGTCATCCGCGGGTGTGGCAGTTCGACCCAGTAGCCGCGAGCCGCAAGCTGCGGATCGTCGTGGATCTGGTCGCTATCGAGTACTCGCCCTGCAGGGACGCCAGCGCCCTGGAGCTGCACCATCGCCCCGAGCGGCTCCCGCTCGCTCGCCCATGCCGCGATGACGGCATCGAGTTCGTCGTGGCGCCGCCGCCGCTCGGCGAGCGAGAGCTCGGCCAGGTCTGGCCGCGCGAGGACTCCGGCAAGCGCTGCCCACTCGCCGTCCGTCCGGCAGGAGATCGCGAGCCACTGCTCCTCGCCGCTGCAGCGGTACACCCCCTGGGGCGCCCAGCGCGGGCTGCGACCGCCGTAGTGTTGCGGCCCTTCGCCCCGCAGCGACGCCGCCACGAACGCTTCGCCGATCATGGTCGACATGGTTTCCCGCTGGGGCAGGTCCACATAGGTGCCCTCGCCCGTCCTGTGGCGCTTGATCAGCGCCATCGCGACAGCGCTCGCGGCCGCCAGCCCGGCCACGGGGTCGCCATAGGAGATGCCCGTCTTGTAGGGGACGCCATCGTCGCCATAGCCACTGAGCGAGGCGAGGCCGCTCATCTGCTCGATAATCGGCCCGAAGCCCACGTGGCCACGTTCCTCGCCGGTCTTGCCGAACCCGGCCATGCTCACCAGGATGATGTCCCCACGCGCTTGCCGCAGCACCTCGTAGCCGAGGTTGAGCTTGTCCAACACGTCGGCACGATAGTTCTCAATCACGACATCGCAGCGCTCCACCAGCCGCAGGAAGAGCTCGCGCCCGCGTGGATGGGCAAGGTCCAGGGTGAGCGACTTCTTGTCCCGGTTATAGTCGTTGAAGTAGTAGCTGCTGTTCCAGGGGTCGTCCTTGCCAGGCTGTGGGATGAGCGTACGAATGTTGTCCCATGATCGCGGAGACTCGACCTTGATCACCTCCGCGCCCATTTCGGCGAGGACACGCGTTGCATAGGGGCCGGCCCACATCATCGTCAGGTCGGCGACGCGGATACCGTCCAGCGGTAGCTTCTTCATGCGGGCACCCCCGCTATCCAGTCCCGGCGCACCGCCTCTGTGTCCGTACCGGGGGCATGCAGGGCGCCCATCGTCCAGAGGAAGCCCTCGAACGGCCTTCCCGGCATCCGTACGACACCCTCGGGCGTGGTTACGCTGTCGAAAAAGCCGCGCGCTTGGAGGTTCTTGCTGGCGAGCAGGTCGGATGGCGTGAGCACAGCCCCGAACGGCACCTTGTGGATCGGTGAGAGCGCCAGGATCTCTGCTCGGGTGCGCTGCGCGAACCACGCGTAGAGGATCGCCTGGAGCTCGTCGTCGTTCTCGGCTCGCTGGAAGGGGTCGCGGAATCTCTCCTCGTTCAGCATGGGGTCGCCGAGCAGGTCGAACAGGGCGTGCACCTGCCTTTCCAGGGCGCAGACGCCGGCATAGCCATCGGCGCAAGGATAGATAGCCCAGACGGCGCGGACCGAGTTGCCCATGCGCATCTGCGCACCAGCGCCGGTTGATGCACTCCCCGGGCCATAGAGTTCGAGCATCCCCGCAGCGCACTCCTGGAGCGAAATGTCGACCCAATCGCCCTCGCCCTGCATGAGTGCCCCATAGTAGGCCGTCACCGAGGCGCCAAAGCCGTTCATCCCACCCAGGCATTGCGCCTGGTTCCCGCCCGTGAGCAGCGGCTCGCGGTCGGGCGACCCGGTGAGCGACATCAGGCCGCCCATGGCAAACGAGACGATGTTCGTCGCCTCGAAGCCCGCATAGGGCCCGTCCTGCCCAAACGCGGTGATTGAGACGATCACCAGGGCCGGCTTTTCTGCCCGTAGTCCGTTGGGGTCGAGGCCCATCGCCGCGAGCGTGCCCGGCTTGCCGTCTTCCACGATGATGTCGGCTGCCAGTGCCAGCTGTCGCAGTTCGGGACCTGCGGCAACGATGCGCCGCTTGCCCGCGCACAGGTAGATCGCTTCGTCGTGGGTGAGCGCGTCTTCGGGCCCTTCGCTGCGCACCACATCGGCGCCGTAACCCGCCAGGAAGTGTGCAGCGAATGCGGCTGCCACGCCGCCGCCAATCTCCAGCACGCGCACGCCCGAAAGCACGCTTTCCAGAGTGTTCTCAGTCATGGAGCGGGATTCTACGCGGTTGCGCGCGCCATCGCGTGGTGGGCCGGCAGGCGAGTGCCGAGCCCTCACCGTTTGTGCCGGTAGAAATGCACTTCGACGGGCTCCAGCGTGGCAAGCCCGTCAGAGACCATCGCCTCGACCTGTGGCAGGAACGCACGCAGTTTTTCCGGCCCATCGACGATCTCCACCACGATCGGCAGGTCCATGGAGAGTGCGAACACTTTCGCTGTGTGCACGCGCGACTTCGCACCGAAACCGGCGAGCCCCCGCGTGACCGTGCACCCGGCGAGCCCCCGCTGCCGCGCGAGCGTGAGGATCTGCTCGTAGAGCGGCTTGCCCTCCCAGTGGTCCGACTCGCCAATGTAGACGCGCAGGCGCAGGCCGTCGCGTTCGAGTTCAAGGTCTTCTGGCATGGCTATGCTCCTACCCGATACACGGCGCGGATGATGAGGAAACCCACCCAGACCGCGAGCAACCCGGCGGCATTGCTGACCACCATGTTCGCAAGTGCCTGCCCTATCTCGCCGTCGCGAAGCAGGTGGTAGGTGTCCAGCCCGAATGAGCTGAAGGTCGTATAGCTCCCGAGAAAACCGACCAGCAGGAGCAGTCGGGCATCGCGATTGAGGACGTCGTGCTCCTCAGCGAGCGCTGCCAGCAGCCCCATCACCAGGCAGCCCGTGATGTTCACGGTGATGGTGCCGATCGGGAAGAGCGTTGCCGTGCTTTCCTGCACGCGGGTCTGCAGCCAGTAGCGCAGCGGCGCCCCCGCGACGGCGCCAAGGATGATGTATGCATATGTCGTCAAGCTCGGAGCTCCGGAGAGCCCAATCGTGAAACCGGAGCGAGTGTGCTGGCCAACTTGCGGTGCATAGCGACTCCTTGGCTGCAGGAGTCATCAGCTCGACCGGCGCGACTCGCGGTCACGGCGCCGGCGGCGGTTCTGGCGGAATCCATCGCCAGCCGAAGCGTAGCGGGCGGCAGGACCGTGCGCAACGCTACTCGGCCCCTGCTCACGGTCGCAGGGGTTGCCGACGATCATGCCATGAATCACGATCCGGTTTTCGAGCGTGGAGCGAGCCTGGTCGTGATGCTCCCCGGCCGACGCCCACCAGAGTTGCGCGGGGCCTCCGTCCTCGCGGCGAAGGGCCGCCGCATCGCCCTCGTGTTCTCCACCGGCGAACGCGTCGAGGCTGGCGCCGAGGTGCTTCTCATCCATGGCGCCGTTGGCGATCGCCTTGGCGCGCGTGCTCGTTGCATCGGTGCCAAAGAAGCAGCCTTTGTGCTCCAGGTCCTCGGCCCGTGGCAATCGTTCGATGGGCGCTCCGACCCCCGCTTCCAGGTCGACCTGGAGGTCGAGGTCCGCTCGGTGTTGGGCGGTTCGCGCCAGACCGGCACCGTCGTCGATATCTCGCTCGGCGGTGCGGCCGTGCGCGTTGCATCCCGTCCCGGTGGCAAAGCGATCGAACTCGGCGTGAACGCGGCCGGGTTCGCTTCGCACCTCCCCTGCGAGGTAGTCGGCGTCACTGAAGGGGAAACGTCGGTTGTGCTGCACCTGCGCTTCGAAGCCCTCGCGCCGCCTCAACGGGCCTTCCTGCGCAACCTCGTCGCCCGCGCGTCGCAAGATTTCGAAGCGAGCTACCGGCGGCTCGCATCCTGAGTCCAACACGCCCGGACTCACCCCGTTTTAGCCCTGCTCCGGACACTGCGTCCGCGCGTCGAGCGCGAGACCACGGTCCTGCGATATGGTTGAGCGGTGCGCCCCGATGACATCCAGCTCGAGCCGCCGCTCGCCCGCCACCCCGACGTCGTCCCCGCCGTCGAGGACCGTTCCTACCTGGCCTATATCGTCTCAGCGCTGGTTATCGCGTTAGCGGCCGGCTTCGCGCTCGCCGTCATCCTGCCACTGGCTGAATCGGGGACGATCCCCGGGGCGCTGCGCGTGCCCCGCCTCATCCAGGCACATGGCTGGGCGCAGTTGCAGGGCTGGGCCGGCCTCTTCGTCGCGGGCATGGCAATGCGCCTCATCCCCCGCTTTGCCGGCCGCCAGCCCATCAAGCGCAGCGTCACGCTCTCTATCCTGGCGCTCCTGGTGACGTCTGTCGTCGTCCGCACCATCGCCGAGCCGTTCATCGATGGCACCGCCGGCGAGATGCTGGTGCTGCTTGCGGCAATAGCGGGCGCCGCGGGCACCGGGGCGACAGCCGTCGTGCTGGCTGTCACGCTCATGCGCGGACGCCGCAAGCGCGAGCCGTGGCGCTACTTCGCCTTCGCCGGCACCGCCTGGTGGTTCGCCTGGGCTGCGTTCATCCTGCTCGCAGGCATCCGCGCCGCCGGCAACGCCCGCTACACGCCCGTCGCCCTCGATGACGCGCTCACCTGGATTGTCCTCTTGGCGGCCGTGGGCAATTTCATCTGGGCGGTCCAGAGCCGCAGTGTCCCGGTGTTTTTCGGCCGGAAGACGCCGGCCATCCGGGCGGCGCTTGTGCCCGGCTTCGCGCTCAACGTTGGCGCGCTCGCAATCTCCTTGTCGCTCCTCCCTCTCAGTGAGGTGGCCAGTGCCCGCCTGGAAGGCGCGGGGCTGTTGCTGGGAGGCATCGCCTTTGCGTGGCTGGCGCCGGTTGCCGGCTCAGTCTGGGGCAGTGCCCATCGCCTCCGTCCGCGCTCGCGCCCGGCGGCGCGCTTCGTGCTCGCGGCCAATCTCTCCGCGATCGCGGCCGGTGTGCTGCTGGCGTGGGCGGGCTCAGAGAGCCTCTGGCAGGGTTCGTTCGCCGCGGTCGGCGTGCGGGACGCCGCCCGGCATACTCTCGGCCTGGGCGTCGTGACGATGCTGATCCTGGGCATGGCGCAGCTCGTGGCGCCCGTCTTCGCACTGGACCGTGCAGAGGCCCGCAAGCCCGGCCTCGTGGAGCGCAGCCCGTTCTGGTTGCTCCTCGCGGCCACATTGCTGCGAATCTACGCCGGCCTGATCTTCGGGCACATGGACGAAGCGACCCGCCTCCACCTCGTGGCCACGGCGGGCGTCCTCGGCTGGTTGGCGATCGCGCTCTTCGCTGTCACCGTGGTCAAAGCCCTGCGCCGGGAGCCGCGGATGAGGGCACTGCTCGCGACGGGTTACGCCGAGGCCGCCGCGCGAAATGCAAAGCCCCGGCCAGGCGCCTGAGATGTGCGGACTTGAGCTCCTGCCATGGGGGCCGGTGCTTTGGTTACGTGGCTCCGTCGGGGGCGTGGAGTCAATGACACCACGAACCCGCACCTGGCGAGGTAATATGGGTAGGCGAAGTCTGATAGACTTCGCGCCTCAGGGCGAACTGGAGTATTGCCATGACCGATAAGAGGCACCCTCGTCCAGAGATCAAGCCATCTCAGCGATCCGTTGTCCCGGATCCAAAGCAGGCACGCGACCAAGGCTTTTCGCGCCGGAGTTCGTCGGACGGGTACAATTGAGTCCTGCGGAGTTAGGGGATTTAGTGTCGCTGTCGGAACTGACGTTCCCTGAGTGCGAGTACGGGCGGACCGGCCTTCAACAGGTCGTGTGTCAGCTTAGGTTCAATCCCATCCTCAAAATCAGTCAGGAACCGCCTGTAGCGTTCCAGGACATCGTCCGGCGCGCGTTCCCCCTCTTCGAGCGCGAGGACAGCGCCGGGTTCCGCATGCTGCAAGTCGAAACGGCTGCCCCGGTGGTCGAGGCATTGACCGCTAATCCTCCGGTCTGGCGGTTCTACTCCGACGACAGACGGTGGGCGGCAGGGCTTTCGTTTGGATTTCTGAGCTTGGAGACCAAGTCATACGGCAACTTTGCTGAGTTCGCGGAAAAGTTCACCATTCTGTTCGTGGCGCTCGAACAGACTTACTCCATCGACGCCTTCAGCCGCGTCGGATTGAGGTACATCAATCGCTTTTCACCCGCGGACTTTCCCGGTGGTTGGCAACAGAGAATCAATCGCGTATTACTCGGGACGCTCGCCGACCCCGTGGTCGGTCCTTCGGTGAAGGCCGCCCAGCAGCGCATCATTGTGGCGGAAGACGATTGGAGCGTGGGCCTGACTCACGGATTCGGCGACGACTTGGAGTACGTCATCGACATAGACCACTCAACCGAAAGCAACGTTTCTGCTCCATCTGTTACAGACACTCTCTCGACGTTCAACAAGAGGGTCTTCCAGGTCTTTCGGTGGGCGATTACGGACCAGATGCATGAAGAAATGGAGCCGCACGAGCGTGACTGACATTGAACAACTGACGACCCTGTCTGAATTGGGAGGTGCCTTGGCCACCGGGGCCACATATTGGGGCACGCTGGGAACTGACAACGTTGATTCCGCGTTCGGTACAGTTGGAATCACGTACAAAGTTGGCCTGAGGCTGCGATGGTCGGCAACGCCGACAGATGAGGAACTCCGCGAACTCGCGCCACGCCTTCGAATCCCATCGATGCGCGCGCGCGGAGTACGGATGGTTCTCGCGTTGCCCGAAGCGCTGGTGCCCGTTGTGGTCCCTGAACTCCAAAGCATCATCGACTACGAATCGCGGATGCTGGCTCGGAAAGACGCTCGGAAGCTGTTGCCACGTGTTGCCGATTCGAATGTGAGCATCCCAGTCCGCCGGTGACGTGCTACCGGGCCTTCGACCAAGAACTCGAACAGGCTCTAATCCTGCGCGACGTGACCGTCTATTTCGTCGAACTTGAAGGTGAAGGTACCGTCGCGGCGAAAGCTCGAACGTTCGCGTTCCTCGTGGTGCTGACTCAAGACTGCGACGTGCAGTTCGACCGCCTCGCTCGACGGTCGGAGCCCGCTCGGCCGGGCGGACAGCCCGTTTCGAAGGACAAACAACTCAACGGGTTAGTCGTTTGTCCGGCTTTTCCGCGGGATGACGTATTCAGCGGCGACTACGTAGATGGGGCGTCGGAGTGGCGTGGAACCCGGAAGAACATCCTCGAAACGAATCGTGAAGACCGTTACCACGTTCTCCCGGCCGAGCCACCGATGTTGGCTGAGGCCATCGCGCTCGACTTCAAGCTTGCGTTCAGCATTTCGCCTGAATATCTCGAACGCTGGCGCGCCGACCATCCATCGTCGTCGGTGGCGACATTGGATATCCCTTGGCGGGACCGGCTCGTGCAGAGGTACGTCCAATATTTCGGCCGCATCGCTGAGCCGGACGAGGACTAACGCGGCGTTAGGTCGAGTCGCGCGCGTTGCCACGTTTTCATTTGGCCTGGCAGCTTGACATCGGAATGCTAGGCTCCGCTCATCAAAAGCCCCGGCGCTGCGTCAACAGCCCCGAGCCCGGTCGAACTGTGATAGGCAGTCCGGCGCTTTGAGTTTAAGCGCCCACGTCCACCGCAGTTCCGGAATCGACGCTAACGCGGCTTGAGACATGAGGGAAGCCTAGGAATTAGGCTCACCTGGCGGAGAGGGTGGGATTCGAACCCACGAGGGACTTGCGCCCCTACACGCTTTCCAGGCGTGCCTGTTCGGCCACTCCAGCACCTCTCCGCACGCAGCCGCCCACCATCCTATCAACCCACCCTGTTTCAGGCTTGTCCCGTCCCCTTCTTCACTCTGTGATGATTTCGGGCGGTTCTCCGTTACTTCGCGACACGATCTGTCGCGTCTCACTGCGAATGTCATAACCGGAGGCCGCCGTGAACCTTCCATCAAGCTTCCGCCGACGCGACGATAACGCATGGAACCGCTAGCATGGTTCCTCTACGTTGCACTCCGGGACGTCCCGGCGCGCAATGTCGCCCCGCCGCAAACCTGGCCGGGCCATCCCATTTTGTCGAGGAACACCATGAAAGTCGTCTTTTTCGAAGACGTTGAAGGCACTGCGCAGGTCGGTGACGTCAAGGACGTCAAGAACGGCTTCGCCCGCAATTTTCTGCTGCCGCGCGGCGCTGCCGGCCCAACCAATAAGGAGAACCTGCAGCGCGCCAACTCGCTCGCCCAGAAGGAAGCACGCCGGCAGGCAAAACTCGATGGCGACGCCCGCAAGCTCACTGACCGAATCCAGTCCTACACCGTCACGCTCGAAGCAAAGGTCGGTGAGACCGGCCGCCTCTTCGGTTCCATCACGAACCGCGACATCGCAGAGAGCCTCAACGCTTCGACCGGCCTCTCCATCGATGCCCACACCATCCTCCTCCCGGAGCCAATCCGCGAAATCGGCCAGCGCCAGGTGACCATTAAGTTCACCCGCAACGTCAGCCAGGAGATCACCGTCGAGGTCGTCCCCGATGAGGCATCGAAGCCGGTCGTCGCGAAGCTACTCGCTGAGCGCGCCGCCGAGGCTGCAGCATTGAAGGCAGCCCAGGAGGCCGCTGCCCTTGCTGCCGAAGAAGACGAAGACGAAGCAGCCGAAGACGCCGCCGAGTAGGCACGGAAGGAGGGGACCGGACCGGGATAGCGTGTGGCCCTGCTGGCCGCAACACTCGTCGAATCGACCCGCTCCTCTCTTCCACAATGACCCTCGCCCCGTTCGAACGCCTCCCCCCGCACGACCTCGAAGCTGAAGAAGCCGTCATCGCCGCACTCATGATCGATTCGGACGCGTTTCTCGCCGTCTATCCGATCCTCAAACCGGCAGATTTCTTCCGCGAAAAGAACGGCTGGGTCTACGAAGCCTGCATCAGCCTCTGGAACCGCGACGAGGCGATCAACCAGATCACCGTCGCCCACGAACTCGCCCAGAAGGACCGCCTCCAGGATGCCGGCGGCCAGGCCTACCTCGCCGACACCATCCGCCACCTCCCCACGAGCCTGGGCGCCGAGTTCTATGCCCGCATCGTCAAGCGCGATGCCACCTACCGCGGCCTCATCCACGCCTCGACCGCCATCATGCAGATGGCCTACGAGGCGCCCGCCGAAGTGGAGCAGGTCTTTTCCCGGGCCGAAGATCTGCTCCAGCGCCTCCGCGGCGGCGAGTCGTTCCGCGATTTCGTCCACATTCGCGAGCTCCTCAGTTCCTATCTGGACCAGGATGCGGAGGAGATTGAGCGCCAGGAACTCTCCGCCATCCGCACCGGCTACAACGACCTGGATATGCTGCTCACCGGCCTCAAGCGGTCGGACCTCGTCATCATCGGCGCTCGCCCGAGCGTCGGAAAGTCGAGCTTCGCCCTCGGCATCGCGCGCAACGCCGCCGTCAACCAGCACGCGAACGTCGGCTTTTTCTCCCTCGAAATGTCGGGTGAACAGCTCGCGATCCGCCTGCTCTCGGCCGAGTCGGGGGTCGATGCCAGCCGCCTCCGCCTCGGCCAGAACACCGAGCCTGAAGAACGTCGCATCATCGCCGCTTCGGGCACGCTCTCGGAAGCCAATATCTGGTTCGACGACTCGCCCGTGCTCACCGCCGCGGAAGTCCGCGCCAAGGCCCGCCGCCTCGCCGGCGAAGCGAAGCGGCTCGACCTCATCATCATCGACTACCTCCAGCTCATGCAGGGCGAAGGCACCTATGGGCGCGAAAACCGCGTCCAGGAGATCAGTTTTATCTCCCGCACGCTCAAGAATCTTGCCCGCGAACTCGATGTGCCCATCCTCGCGCTCGCACAGCTCTCGCGCGCCATCGAAAACCGCCACCCGCGCACGCCGATGCTCTCCGACCTTCGCGATTCCGGCTCTATCGAGCAGGATGCCGACATCGTCATGTTTCTCAGCCGCGAGGAGCTCTATGTCACGCCCGAACAGTGGGCCGAACAGCACCCGGACCTGCCGGAGAGTGCCTACCCGCGGGGCGTCGCCGAGGTGATCATTGCCAAGCACCGCAACGGCCCCACCGGCACGGTCGAGCTCCGCTTTCGCGACCGCCTGGCGAAATTCGAGGACTGGGTGCTCCGCATGGACGGCGCCGAATGAGCCGCCGGGGCGAGTTCGATGGCTTCCCCGCGCTGGCCCGAGGCACGGTGATCCCAAACCTGTTTTTCGCCGCCATCCTGCCACAGCTGCAGTCGCCGGCTGCGCTCCTGGCGTTCCTCTGGGTGTCGCGTTTGGTCCAGGAACAGCACGGTGAGGCGCGCTTTGTCACCGTCGATCAGCTCCGGGCCGAGCCCGGCGCCGCCGAATCCTTCGAAGCGCTTGGCGGAGGTAGCGGGGGCATCCATGCAGGGCTGGCCGAATGCACCGGCACCCGCGCACTCCTCGCGCTCGAGATAACGGGAGCTGTGGGCACGGCAACGGCTTATTTCGTAAACAACGCCGCCGCCCGCCGCGCTATCGCCCGCGTCCGCGCTGGCGAGCTGGAACTGAGGGCTGAATCGATTGCACTCCCGGACCGGCGCGAATCAGAACGCCCCGGCATCTTCCGGCTCTATGAGGAACAGATCGGTACCATCACCCCGCTCGTCGGCGAACGCCTCATCGAAGCGGAAGACACATATCCTGCCGACTGGATCGAGGACGCCTTCCGCGAAGCCGCGGAGCTGAACGCGCGCAGCTGGCGCTACATCGAACGTATTCTGGTGCGTTGGGCCGAGGAGGGCCGCCCCCATGAAACGCCTGGACGAGATCCTTTCCAAAGCCCGCAGCAGCGCTTCTTCGGAGACACCCCCGGACACATCGCCCGCTATCGCTGAGGATGCGGCGGCACTCTGCCCGCTCTGCGGTGGGGCCGGATTCATTCGCCGTGATCGGCCCGTCGATCATCCGCGCTTTGGCAAAGCCGAACCCTGCGATTGCGTCCTCAACGAAGCCACCGACGTCCGTCGCGACCGTCTCCAGCGCATCAGCAACCTTGGCTCGCTCACGCGCTTCACCTTCGATACCCTCATCCCTGCCGGGCGCGACGGTGGTGCGAATCCCGCTGGCGATGGCTGGTTCCACGCCGCCTATACCGAGGCGCGTGCTTTTGCCGCGACTCCCGCCGGCTGGCTTGTCTTCACCGGCCCAAGCGGCAGCGGCAAGACGCACCTCGCCGCTGCAATCGCCAACCTGCGCATCGATCTCGGCGAACCGGTACTTTTCATGGTCGTGCCTGACCTGCTGGATCATCTGCGCGCGAGCTACGATGCCACCCTCGACGAGATGGGCTACGAACAACTCTTCGACCAGGTGCGCAACGCCCCGCTTCTCATCCTCGACGACATCGATGCCGCCGCCGGCACCGCCTGGGGGAAGGAGAAGCTCTTCCAGGTGCTAAACCACCGCTATAACGCCGCACTTGCCACCGTGTTTACGACGACGACGCCCCCGCAGCAACTGGATGGCCGCCTTGCCACGCGCCTCTGCGACGAGGCCCAGTCTCGCGTGCTCCCACTGGAGGGCCAGGCCCGGGGAGGCTATCACCAGGTCGGTGGCATGACGCGGGAACGCCTCGATGAGATGCAGTTTCGCGATTTCATCGTGCCTTCCGGCCTGCGCCCGGAGGAACAGGCCTCGCTGCGGGCGGCGCTCGCCTCGGCCAAGGACTACGCCGACGCGCCCGGCGGCTGGTTCGTGCTCCTCGGCGCCAACGGCTGCGGCAAGACGCACCTCGCGGGCTCCATCGCCAACCGCATGCTTTCCCGCGGAGAGGACGTGTTTTTCGCGGTCGTGCCAGACCTGCTGGACCATCTGCGCGCCTCTTTTGCCCCCCAGAACGAACGCACCTACGACGAGACCTTCGAGCAGCTCCGCTCGGCCGCCCTGCTTGTGCTCGATGACCTCGGGTCGCAAAAGTCCTCTCCCTGGGCGGAAGAGAAGCTCTACCAGATAGTGAACTTCCGCACGCTCTCCCGCCTGCCCACGGTGGTCACGAGCGACCTCAAGCCGGAGGGCCTGCGCACCGCCTACCCGCGCATCCACGCCCGCACCATGGATCCCCAGACGGGCACGAAAGTCGAGATCCTCGCGCCCCACTACAGCCTCGGCCGTGAGACGTCCGCTCCGTCCGCGCCCCGTCCGCGCCCCGCACGCCAGCGCTGAGTCGCCCAGCGGTGCGCACGGCGCAGCAGCGGAAGCCGGCAAGCGTGGGCATGGGTTGGCCGGTTTTGCCGATGCTACTCTCTCTGGCATGCGTGCATTTGAGGACACCCACGAGCATTACGCGCAGGGCACTCCCGTGAGCGCCAGGCTCCCGGCTGTTCGCCTCGCCTCCGTTCCTGTTGGCGCTGCCAGTCATTTTCTGACCCGCGCATGCCAACGTTCGATTCCAAGCCCAGCGCTTCCGCGCGGCAGGTCAGAGTCCGTTCCATTCGCTCAATGTGATCCGCCGTCCCAACAGACTCTCTACTTCGGCGACAAACTCCCGTAGCTTCGGCACTGACAGCTCTGCGTAGGACGGGATTCGAGGCGCCGCCCCTGGAAGCGCATTAGTTCATGCCGCGTGCCGGCGTAAGGTCCGGTGAATCCGAGTGCATGGAGCTTGTTCACGAGGTCGCGACGTTTACAGGGAGTCTAGCGGCTCAAGTAGCGGCTCCCGGTTGAGGTCGATCCCGTCGAGAATTGGGAGCGCGTCGCCGAACTTGAGGCCGAACAGGACCCACTCCTCGAAGGTTGAGCGCAATTCGTCCCGGCATGCCTGCTCGCTGTCGGCAAACACAAGCACACCCGGGCACCCACTGATTCGCCCGGCGAACGATCCGTCTTCGAGTTCTTTCACGGACGCGCGACTCACCCCGGCCCTCAGGTAGTCGCTCAAGACGAACTGCAGGCCCACGCCCTCACCTCCGAAACAGTATGCCAAACCGCCGCCGCCCACCTGGAAATCCGCAGACCGCGACGCAGCAGAATCACCGCTGCCCGACCTCGTCGTATACCTCTCTCCGCAGGCCCGGCGCCCCGGCTACCTGGCCCTGTGGGCGTTCTCAGCGATCGCGTCCAGGATCGTTGGCCAGGCCGGCTCTGGCAGGTCGTGGCCCATCCCGGGCACCATCAGCAGCTTCGCCCCCGGCACGGCTGCGGCAGTCGCTTCGCCCCCGCTCGGAGTCACCAGCGGGTCCGAGTCGCCGTGGACCACGAGCGTGGGCACATGCACGCGCTTGAGGCCATCAGTGCGGTCGGGTGAGGCGACGATTGCGACAAGCTGGCGAGCCATCCCGATGGGGTAGTTGCTGCGGTCATAGGAGCGTGCCACGAGGTCCCGTACACGCGCTTCGTCGAACGGAAACGTCCCGCCGATTACCCGGTACGTGGCCACACCCGTCGCGATCGCTTCCTCGCGCGTCTTCGGTGGCGGCGCCAGCAGCGCAGCCATGGCCTCCGGCTTTGGCTGGCCAACGGACGGGTCCCCGGTAGTCGACATAATTGAGCAGAGCGACCGCACCTTGGCCGCGTGTTTGATGGCCATAGCCTGGACAATCATCCCGCCCATCGATGCCCCGACGATGTGCGCCGAGCCGATCCCGAGCGCGTCGAGCAGCCCTGCAGCATCGTCCGCCATGTCGTCGAGGAGGTACGAGGCCGAGGAGCGGTCGCCGCCCATCACGGCAGCAATGTCGGGCGCAGGGCCACCCTCAACCTTCGATGAGAGGCCGGCGTCGCGGTTGTCGAAGCGGACGACAAAGAAGCCGCGCCCGGCGAGCTGGCGGCAAAACTCCTCGTCCCAGGCGATCATCTGGGCGCCGAGGCCCATCACGAGGAGCAGTGGCGCGTCTTCGCGCTTGCCGAAGGTGTCGTAGAAGATGTCGAGTCCGTTGGCTTTAACAGTGGGCATGGCGCGCATGCTACCGGATCGCGCCATGCGCAGCGATCGCCCTGCGAACGCGACCGTCACCCACTGACGGTTCGCAGCCTGAGGGAGCCGCATGGAACTTTTCGCCTCCGTTTTACGTCTGAAGGAGTAGCGGAGTCCCGGCCATGGCTCGCTGTCCATTGCCGCCCTCCCCAACCTGTGCCAGACTCCGCGCCACCGAGGAGTGACCCACAATGCCCTACGCCAGCGTCAATGGTCAGCGCATCTATTTCGAAGACACCGGCGGCGATGGCCCGCCCGTCATCCTCGCCCACGGCTTCCTGATGGACCACGAGATGTTCGCCCCGCAAGTGGCCGCGCTCGCCCCCGAATTCCGCATCGTCACCTGGGACGAGCGCGGTTTCGGTCTCACCGAATTCGATGGTAAGCCCTTCAGCTACTGGGATTCGGCCAACGACTGCCTCGGCCTCCTCGACCACCTTGGCATCCAACGCGCCGTCGTCGGCGGCATGTCGCAGCTCACTCCGGGTGGCTCTCACGGCGCCCGCGCGGGTGCGCGCATTGGTCCTGCTCGATACCGCCGCGGACGCCGACCCTCCCGAAGTGATTGCGGGCGAAGAGGGCATGGTCCAGGTGTGGGTCACCGCTGGTCCCGTGGACGAACTCGCGCAGGCCGTCGCCACCATGATCATCAACGACGCTGCCGAAAACGCGCGCTGGATAGCGAAGTGGCAGGCACGACCAAAGAGCTGATGACGGAGCCCGCCCGCTGCCTCTTCGGCCGCGACGATATCTCCTCGCGGCTGGGCGAAATTGCCTGCCCGGCGCTCGTCGTTCATGGGACGGAAGACACCGCCATTTCGATGGATCGAGCGGAGGCGATGGCGGCCGCACTCCCGCGCTGTGATGGTGTCGAGCGCATCACGGGCGCTGCGCATGCCGCGAACCTGACTCACGGGGAGCTGGTGAACCCCCCGTTACTGCGTTTTCTGCGTGCGCTTCCGGTCTGAGCGCGCGTCGTCCCTAACCCGCTATCTGCTTTGCCTTCCGCGCGGCGCTCGCATCCACCACGGCATCGCCGTGGCGGGCGACTTCGGCGCCTTCAGCGCGGGCCGCTGCAAAGCGCTCGATGTGCACGCTCGCGCGCTCCACGGCCGCCGCTGGTGGCGTGAAAGCGGTGTTGGCCGCGATCGTGTACTTGCTCCCCGATATGATCGCCCCGGCGAAGCCATATTGGGCTAGGTGCAGGAGTTCCAGCCCATCGCTCACGATCAAGGGCAGGCGGTCGAAAGCGCGCGCGGCGGCGACCACCGCACCACGGGCATAGGCGAGGCGCGGCCCCTTCTCTTCCTGCCGCGCACCGACGTCCCGCGCATACGCCGCTGCCCCAAAGACAATCCCGCCCACGCGCGGCGCCGCCTGGACGATCTCCGTCGCCCGGAGGAGCCCCCGCGCGCTGTCGATCACGGGAAACACGGCGATGGCGCCGGGCTCAATCTCGCGCCCGAGTTCGAACTCTCGCAAGAGCACCGCAACGTCGCGTACGTCCTGCGGCTCCACGGCGTGGGGTAGCAGCACCGCCGCAACGTTGTGACTCACGATCGCGTCGAGGTCATCGCGCAGGAGGCCCGTGCGCGGATGATTGACCACGACGATTCCCTGCTTCTCAGCTTCGTTGATGCGGTGCAGCGCCTCGATGGCGGTGTTGCGGAGAGCGCCGGCCGGCCGAGCGTCAGTCGCCAGAGTCAGGAGAACAGCATCGGCAGGCGAAGCGAGCGCTTCGCTCAAGCCCTCGCCCGCCGTCCCGATCGCAACGATGCTGCGCAGAGCCATCGCTATGCTTTCCCGCCGATGTAGCCGCCCACCACCACCGGCGGCGGCCGCAACGCGTCGAGGTGCAGGTCCTGGCGCAACGCCATCACGTTCTGCATGTGGTCCAACACGTGGCGGTACATCAGCTCCGCCAGCCACTGGCAGGTGAGCGGCCCCCAGCGCGTGTCCGTCCGGTAGCGCGTCCAGACGATGTCCGTCATCCCGCGAAAGATGGCGAGCTCTTCATCGCGGATCCGGGCAATGTCGTCGAGCAGCCGCGAGAGAGGCTCGGTCGCCCGGTAGCGGTTTTCATGCCAGTCCCGGCGGTTGTAGTCCAGGGGGTCGAGCATGTCCGGCACCGTGGCCCAACGCAGGAGCGGGAGAAACACCTCCTGCTCCATGTCGCGCAGGTGTGCGGTGTGTTCGTGGATCGACCAATCATCTTCGGAAGGCTTGTAGGCGGCCGCCTGAGTGCTGATGCCGCGCAACATCCAGCTCAGGTCGTCGGTGCTGGCACGGATCCGAGAGGTCAGTTCCGTGCGATAGTTCGAAGTTTCGCTCACAGCCAGCACCTCCTCCCGGCAGTATACGTGCCGGGGCGGCGAAGGTGCGAAGCGAGGCGGGTCAGGGTGCCGCCGGCATCACGCCGGGCATCGGCGCTCCCGCGTCTTCCTCCCCGTCACGACCACAATCGGCAAGGCCGCATCACCTTCGAGGATTACCGCCGTGGCTTCGCCGTCACCGGTGAGTCCATATCTCGCGGCGGCTGTCCCACCTGCGCACTGAACCGATGGGGTGAAGGTACTGTTCCGGGTACCTTCCCACTCCACGCTCGATGAAGTCGATAGCGCGGCTGATGACCGTGCGGTCCGAGTCTTTATCGTCGAATGCAGAGGCCTGGATCGGGTCGCCCCAGTCGATAATGATGGTCCTTGGTTCGAGGCCCAGCACCGCCACGAACGGGACGAGCGGGCACTGCGCGATACGGGCGATACGGGCGGCTCCCACGGCGAAGCCCCTGTCCTCCATCCCCGCAAAGGGACGCCGGAACGCCCCCGGCTTCTCCCAATAGGCGTCGATCAGGATTTGAGGGACGGTGCCCGGCGTGGCGAGTTCGGAAAGCAGCTGATCCTGGACTGCGGGCGCGGCCGGCGCCGCCCGCCAATCCGCCGCCCGCTGCCAGAGGTCCGGCATGGTCGCCGGGAGCGCTTCGCTGGGCCTCCGGCCACGCTGCAGCCCCATCAATCCCTCGCGTGAAAACTCGTCCGCCTGCGCGTCTAGCCGCCGCCGTAGTTCGAATGGGGAGAGCCGCCAACGGGGCACCGCGCCACCGACCGCGGATCCTCTCATGGGGAGGACCAGGTGGCGCGCATCGCCGGCCGCCTGCGTGAAGTGTCCTCCTGCCGCGATGAACGAAGTCTTTGCATTGAGGAGGGCATGTACGGGGGCTCCGTTCGATTCGATCACCCGCCACTGGCTGATGCTTTCCCGGTGGACGGTCATTCGTTCCCGCCAGACCAGGTCGTGGCGGGGCATGGCAAGGCGCTCGCGGATCTTCCGCTTCAGCGGGGCCCCCGTCAGCCCGGTCGCTTCGAGTTCGGCGCGCGCTGCCCTCGCCGCTCGGGTAGGGATCCACGCGTCCACCACGCCGGCGGCATTTGCCGTCGCAAGTGCAACACTGAGAGGCAGACGCCGGGCGGCCGGCACAATCAGCCAGCGCTCGGTGAGGAAGCGAAACCACTCGAGCAAATGCACGTTCTCCCGCAGCGGTCCGATCCGGCCGCTCAACAGGTTGCCGCTCGGTGCAGCACTCTTGCGCAAGGGGCTTTCCACGCTCTCGTACCTCCAGCGGGTGACGCCATTGACAGAGGCTACGTTCTTCCCTGTTAGGTGCCGTTGAGAGAACGTGTGCGCGGCGGCTCGGTGGTTGCCGTTCTGGACAGCGGTCGAGTCTTCAAACGCCGGTCGGGGACCAGCCTCGTCGTGGCCGAAGTGTCATGCCAGGGCTTCGGCGGTAGGCTGGCAGGCGCACGCCCCGGCCCCGGTCGTACCAGTGCACGCCCCTCCTTCTTTGCCGCGGAATCGCCTTCAGCGCCCCTGATCGGCACCCTTTTCCTTGATGTACCACCCGAGCCGGGTGCTGGAAGGCACGGCGCCGTCCGCCGCCACGTAGGCGAGGTCAAGCCGGGCGTCGGCAAGCGTCCTTGCTGCCCCGACGCGGTAGTCGTCGGCTAACGCTCCCGCCTTCGCAGCCAACTCCGGGAGCCGCTCCGACAGTGCGCGGGCGGTCTGCTTCTCTTCGTCCGTCGCCGAGCCATCGACCACTGATTTGGCGAGCTCCAGCGCCTGCATGCTAAAACGTTGGATCTCGCGATTGACCTCGGCGTCGCTCGGATTGGCTACGCTGTCTGCCATCAGCCCTACTTCGCCTTCTTCGCTGCGATAGTTTCGTTGAACTTCGCTTCGTCAAGCGCCTCAGCGTGTGTCTTGAGCGTTGCCCAGGTGCCGGCGCCCTTCAGCTCCTCGAACTTCGTGATGAGCGAATCCGGGGTGCTGAAGTAGGCCTCCGTCAGCACCGGCTGGCCTACGATCGACTGGAGCTTCACGGTGAATTTCACCTGGTCGGGGTAGGCCGTCACCGAGGGGACGCTGATCCCGGCGACGCTCAGCGCGCGCCGCGCGAGCAGCTCGGTAGCACCCTCGTTGAAGGTTTCGCCCACCTTGGCGCGGAACCCGGCGGCCGTATTGTTGTGCAGGATTTCGTGTGCTGTGGCAGTCACGAGGGTTGTGGCGCCGTTCACATAGACCACACCCTTCCAGGCGAAGCCCTCTGTCTGGGTGCCTGCGAGCGCATCGTCCTTCGCGCAGTCTCCTGCCTGCCAGGCGGAACCGTCGGGGCGCAGGATCCCATCGGCCATACACACTTCGTCGTACTTCGCCGAGCAGGCAGGCTGGTCAGCCAGGATGACGACTGTCCCCGGGACGATCGTCTTTAGCCCGCCGAATGCGCCCTGCAGGATTTTCTGGGCGCTCGCAAGGCTCATCGCGCCGGGAGTCAGCTTCTGCTTCTTCTGGAACGCCCCGCCGGCCTGCTTCGCCTCGGCCGTCTGCGTATTTTCCTCTGCCTTTGTGCGAGTTGCCTGTGGAGCTGCCTGTTCCTTCTCCTGGATCTCGCCGACCTGCTCATCTTTTCGTGGAAGCTCTGCGCCTTCGGGATGGCGCTGGACCGTTCCGCCCATGGCCCGCGCAAACGCCCGATTACCCACACTGCGCTGCAGAGAGCGCACCTGTCCTGGTGTCAGTGGCGGCGCTCCGGCTCGCATCGTGCGGAGCGTGGCCGTCGCCGCCATGCCAACGTCCGCAGGGGCCTCGGCTGGTCGCTCGTCACGGCGGTCCGCGCGCCGCCGCTCCTCGGCCGGGTCAGTAGCGTGCACGTGGTTCGATGCTTCCATTGTGCTTCCTGTGGCCCCAATAATACACAGGTTGACGCCCCGCCGCGTGCACGCCGTCACACGGACGATGTCCGCCCTCACCCTCGCTGGAAAGCCTAAAGGTCGTCCGCAGCAGGCAGGTTCTTCGCCAGGCTCTCGTAGCGACGGGCATATTTGCCGATGTCCGGTTCCGGGCCCATTGCCGCTTCGACCTCCTTGCCCCATTTCGCTTCTGCCTCGACGAGCTGGTCGGCAACCGTCTTGTGCTGCGCGAACTTGCTCACGATCCGGCGCATCTCGTGGCCCTTCGCAGTGCCCGCCTGCGGGCATGCCGGGATGCGCACCTCAACCTGGACGGTGCGCGTGAACACCTCTTCGGCAGCGCCACACTTCGTGCAACGGAACTCATACAGTGGCATATTGCACAGCCTACTCCTGGCCAGCAAAGGGTGAAAGCGCCGCCACGTTGCAGGCGCCGCTCCCCATGCCTACTTGCCCCCGGCTGCGGCCACCTCGGAGAGCCAGTGGTCCGCCGCAATAGCCGCCGTCGCGCCGTCGCCACACGCACTCACGAGCTGCCGCGCAGCCTGCGTCCGCAGGTCCCCTGCAACGAAGAGCCCCGGCACGCTCGTCCGCATCTGCAGGTCCACCAGTGCGTGCCCGCCGCGGTCTGTCTCCACGAGGCCGGAAAGCAAACCGTTGTTCGGTGTCTGGCCGATGAAGATGAAGACGGCTGCCGTCGCCAGCTCGCGCTCCTCGCCTGTCTTAAGGTCGCGCAGCAGGACTCCGGTCACGTGGTCGGGGCCGTCGATTCGTTCGACTGCCGTGTCCAAGAGGAACTTGATCTTTGGGTTCGTCCGCGCCCGCTCCTGGAGCAGCGCACTCGCCCTCAATGAGGCCCGGCGATGCACAATCGTCACCGAAGCGGCGTAGCGCGTGACAAACTCCGCCTCGTCGAGCGCGGCATCCCCTCCTCCGACGACGACGACATCCTCGCCCGCGAAGAAGGCACCATCGCAGGTGGCGCAATAGCTCACGCCGTGTCCGGTGAGCTCGCTCTCGCCAGCCACGCCGAGCTTATTGTAGTCCGCCCCCGCCGCGACGATGACGGCGCTCGCGTGGTATTCCTGTTCCCCGGCCGAAAGTGTGAAGCCTCCCGCTGAAGCCGGTGCAAGCGCGGTCACCGCCTCAGCGATGATCTCTGCCCCGAAGCTCCTTGCCTGCTCTTCCATCTGCCGGGCGAGGTCGAAGCCGTTCACACCGCTTGCGAATCCCGGGTAATTTTCGACCGCGTCCGTGGTGGCAATCTGCCCGCCAGTGACGCCGCGTTCAAACACAGCGGTCCTGCGGCGTGCGCGCGCAGCATAGATGGCCGCCGTCAGGCCACTTCCGCCTCCGCCGATGATGGCGATTTCGTATTCGTTCATTGGACCTCCAGCCGGCCGAAGCGCGGCCGGCAGCTGCGCGCCTGCAACAACAGCAGCGCGCGCCGTCCGGCTGCCTTTGGCGGGGACCCCGCCGCCGGAGGGCCGGACGGCCAGAATGACAGGACACACAGTACCGGCGGGGCCGCTCGCCGCCGCCCACCGCTTGACTATGCCAGGCTGCCTGAGTGCTTCTAGACGAGCGCCTCTTCCAGGCGCTTCTTGATGTCGCTCTTGGGGCGGAAGCCCACAATTGTGCCCTTCAACTCGCCACCCTTGAAGATGAGCAGCGAGGGGATGCTGCGGATCCCGAACTTGCCCGGTACAGCCGGGTTCTCGTCGGTGTTCATCTTGACAAAGTTAACCTTCCCGGCGAACTCTTCGCTCAATTCACCCACGACCGGGGCGACCATACGGCAGGGCCCGCACCATGGCGCCCAGAAGTCCACCAGGGTCGGCAAATCAGACTTGATCACATCGTTATCGAACGTGGCATCCGTTACTTCACGAATCTCGGACATTGTTTGTTGTTCCTTTCGGCCTGGCGCGATGGTTGACACTCGCCAGCTCTGTAGTAATCTAGAGTCACGATACCCCCAGAGGGTATCCCTGTCAAGCCCCCCGGGGGTATGTGGCTGACGCTTTCAAGCGCTGCCGCGCCGCTGTGAATCTGAAGGGGGCACAAGAAGGCATCGCATCGATGGACGCCGCTGAAAATAAGAAACTACTGGACCGGCTGGCCCGTATCGAAGGGCAGGTTCGCGGGCTGCGCAAGATGATGGAAGAACAGCGCTGTTGCGAGGATGTGCTCACGCAACTCCTCGCCGCCCGCTCCGGCCTGGAACAGGCCAGCCTCCTCATCCTTGACCGCCATCTCGAAGATTGCGTGCTCAGCGATGCAAGCGTCGACGAAGGGACCCTGACGCAGCTTCGCGACACACTCAAGCTCTGGAGCCGTCACACGTCCCACGTCGGCTGACAGGCCCCGCAGCACGGCGCCGACTGGAACGGACGTAAACGCTTGCGAATTGCGTACCCAACTGCGCGGTTGCTAAGATTTCGGCAAGGTGGCAGGGCGAATGGATTCGGTGTCCGTTCTCGTGCTGAACCAGAACTACGAGCCGCTCAATGTGTGCAACGTGCGGCGCGCGCTCGTCCTTGTGCTCCGCGGCAAGGCGGAAGTCATTGAAACGGCCCAGAAAGCCTTCCGCACCACCCGCTCCAGCTTCGCCCTCCCGTCCGTCATCCGCCTGGTCTACCTGATCCGGCGCCCCCGCCCGAAGGTACGCCTCACACGCAAGGAGATCTTCGCCCGCGACGGCTGGGCCTGCGTCTATTGCGGCCGTGAAACTCGCGACCTCACACTCGACCACGTGATGCCCCGGCATCGCGGCGGCCCTCACACCTGGGACAACCTGGTGAGTGCCTGCAAGCCCTGCAATCACCGCAAAGCGGGCCGCACCCCATCGGAAGCCCATATGACCATGCAGCGTGCCCCCGCGGCGCCGCGCGTGTCCATCTATTACACCTTCTTCCAATATCTCGGCACGCAACACGAATGGCGAAAGTTTGTGCCGGGCTACGAGCCTGCGGCCTCCGCCGCTGGATGATTCCGTCCGTCCGCCAGCCACCAGCACAGGTGTTGCCCGTGGCACTCTCCAGCCTGCCCTCCAACCACGGGCTTCGATGAGCAATTGCGGTTCCGCGGCCCCGGCCCTCGTGGTATCGTCCGCGCCACGAGGAGGTTCCCCCATGTCCACTACCGATCCAGACTGGCGCGATCGCCATTCCGCCCTGCTCGGCACCGCTGCCGAGGCCGTGGGAATCGTCAGGCCCGGCAACGCGGTCTATGCGGGCGGCTGGACATCCGTGCCGGTCATGCTGTGTGGCGCGCTCGCGGCCCGCGCGGGCGAACTCCGCGACGTCACCGTGGGCACGTACCTCACACCCTTTAACTGGGACAGGCCGGAGATCCTGGACGCCTTCCGCATTGTCACCTTCTATACCGGCCCCTATGAACGCGCCGCCGCCCGCGCCGGGCGCTTCGACTACATCCCCGTTGCCCAGTGGCGCGAGGGCCGCTTGCCTCCCGGCCTGGACCTCGGCTTCGATGTGGCGATGATCCCCATCTCGCCTCCCGACAGCGACGGCTGGTGCTCGTTCGGTGGCGGCGTTTGGTTCGGGCCGACAATCGCGAAACACGCGCGCACCCTTATTGGCGAGGTACACCCGGAATTCATCCGCACCGCCGGGCAAAACCGCATCCACGTCTCCCGCTTCGAACGGCTTGCAGAATTCAATCTGCCGCCAGCTCCTCCACCGATCCCGCCCCGTTCCGAAGAGACGGATTTCGCCGCCCAGGTCATCTGCACGCTCGTTGCGAACGAAATCGTACGCGACGGCTGCACGCTCCAGTTCGGCGTCGGCGACGTCTCAGCCGCACTACCGGTCTTTCTCGGGGAACGCCACGACCTCGGCGTGCACACGGAAATTCTCCCGGGTGGTGTCGTGGACCTCGTCCGGCGGGGCATCGTCAACAGCAAGCACTACACGCTCCACCCCGGCAAATTCATCGCCAGCGCCCTGGTGCAGATGCCGCAGGAAGAGCTCGACTACATCGCCTCCGACCCGCGTTTCGAACTCTACGACTTCACCTACACCGACGACATCCGCAACCTTCTCCAGGTTGAAGACTTCATCGCCGTCAACAATGCAATGGCCGTGGACATCACGGGCAACGTCTCCGCGGAGAGCCAGGGAGCGGCAATCTTCAGCGGCACGGGCGGGCAGGCTGCCTTCGCGGTGGCTGCGTCCACCTCCTCTGGCGGGGCCGTCAGTGTGCTCCCCGCCTCACAGCTCGTCGCGGGTGAGCGCCGTTCGCGCATCGTTGGCGGCCACCCGGAAGGGACCGTCGTGACCGTGCACCGTGGGTTCGTGGACTACGTCGTCACCGAACAGGGCATCGCGCACCTGCGCGGCAAATCCCTGCGTGATCGCATCTCCGAGATGATCAGCGTGGCCCACCCCGACTTCCGCGCCGAGCTCAAGCAGGATGCGCAGCGGCTCTATGGCCTCGCCATGTGACCCGGCGCGTCCGGAGCGGCGGCGCTCATCACCGGTCTTGTCGCGGTTGGTGGCAGCGACGCGATCTCCGGCGCGTCGAAGTCAATCGTCGGCATCGTGCGGTCGAAGCCGATGTTCTTGTGTGTCACGGAGATCGAGAGCGCGACGGCCACATCCGCCTCGATGAGCCCCAGCTTCCGGGCCGCGACCGCGACCCGCGTCTGGCAGCGGGCATCGACACCCAACAGGGCCGCCGTCTTTGCCGCTGAACCTACCGCAATCCCGAGGTCGATGTCGCGCAGGTTGCATTGCGGCCCCGCGAACTCGAGGTCACGGCTGCCGTCGCGGAGCACCTTCGTTGCATTCAGAAATTCTGCGCAGGTCGCATAGCCGCAAGCGCCACAGTCATAGACGGGCGGGTACCAGCCCTTCAGGCCGATGAACAGGATGGCATCGACCCGTTCGGCGACCTCCGCATCGCGAAACCAGATAGCCTCCCGCCGCTCCCGGCCGCGTGCCCGGAGCCACTGCGCAAGGTGCTTTTGGACCTCGCTGTTCGTCACCGCAACGGTCTCCATGAACGATGGCGCCCCACGGCCGAAGAGCTGCCCGCCCGACTTTGGCGCCGTGATAGCCGTCGCCGCCAGCGTCGCCAGCGTCGCCAGCGTCGCCAGAGCCTGTTCGACCGCCGCCCGGCGAAGCGCGTCTCCTGACCAGATGTTGGGATCCTCGCGTGAACTCATCTGCACTGTCTCCCTCAGCTGACGGGCGTTTCCCATACCGGGCCTTCACCAGGCAGGGCACCCCGGATTGACAGGATGTTTCTGGGGTCAGTAACGTACGTTACGACGTAACATATGTTACGTATACGCTGGCTGGCGCGCCGCGCCCGCCTCACCCTTCCCAGCCAGCCAGGAGGCCCCATGGTGTTCCTTTCGCTCATCGGCAACATGGACCACAATTTCGCCGACATGATGGAACTCGTCTGGGTGTTCATCACAATTGGCATCTCGTTTATCATCCTCATAGCGTTGGGGCATTGGTGGCAACAGTAGCATCCCCACCGGCCGGCTCGGCCCGCGCCCTCCAACTCCGGCATGTCACCGGCGGACTGTCTGCGCTATCGTTCGCTCAGACCGCTGCTGATGGAGCCGCCCCGATGCCTGATTGGGTCATGATCACCTATAGCGTGCCCACGCAACCAAGCGCGGTGCGTGTTGCGAGCTGGCGCGCACTGCAGGGGCTGGGCGCACTCCGTCTCGGTGATGGACTATATGTCCTCCCGAACGAAGCCCACCATGTCGCGGGCCTCCAGAAGGTCGCGGCCCGCATCGAAGAAGGTGGCGGCGCCGTCCTCCTCTTCGCCGCCGATGCGCTCACTCCTGAAGTCGATGCCCGCCTTCGCGACCGCTTCTATGCCGAACGTACCGACGAATACTTGCAGTCGGCGCGCAGCGCACGGCGCCTGGTCGAACACATCGGTCGCGAAGAGTCCTCCGACGACTATCGCTTTGCCGAAGTCGATAGCCTTGAAGAGGAGCTGGAGAAGGTCCGCCGCCAGTTCCAGCGGGCCGTCTCGCGCGACCATCTCGGCGCGCCCGCGCGGGAAGAGGCACAGGGCGCGCTACTCGAAGCTGAGGCGGCTCTGCAAAGCTACCTGGAGAACGCCTACCGGAAAGTGGCGACCGGCGATCTGCCTTCCTGAACACACCTCGTTGTCCCGGACCGCCCACGTGCTGTCGCGTTCGCCGGCACCGACACTTGCGGAAACGTAGAAAGAGGCCCTGCCGTGAAGTTTGTCACTCGCGCCCACGCCAAGGTCGATAGGGTCGCCTGTCCCTGGCTCATCACCCGTTTCATCGACCCGGCGGCGGAGTTCCTCTTCGTCGAACCGGGGGACGTCCTCGCCGCCGCCGCTCGCGAAGGGGCGATACCGTTCGATGTCGACGGTGTCGAACTGGGTCATCACGGCGACCGCTGTTCGTTCGATGCCGTGATCGCCAGGTACCAGGTGTCGGCGCCCGGTCTGGAGCGCATGGCGCGGATCGTGCGGGGCGCCGATACCGGTGCGAAAGGCCTCGAAAACGAGTCGTGGGGCCTCGAAGCGATCGCCAACGGCTTTCGCGCCGTCGCCTCCGATGACCACGAGCTGATGCGCCTCGAGTTTCCGATGTACGACGCGCTCTATGCCTACTGCCGCGACCTCGAAACAACGGCAAGCTGACCCGTTAGACAGTCGCACACCGTCCTTTCCGCCAGGGCTGCCGGTGCGGTTCAGGCTGAACCAGACGAAGGAAACAGCGGCGCGCGCTTCTCGATGATTGCCCGTGCGCCCTCGGCCGGGTCGGGGCCGAAGAAGCCCATGATTTCAAGCGCCGCCGAATAGTCGAACGCCGTGATGCCGCCCAGCTTGAGCCACTGATTGAGCGCCCGCTTCGTGAACCGCTGCGCTGGCTGCGACCCCTCTGCCAGTCGTCTCGCGACTGCCCGCGCCTCTTCCATGAGCCGCGCTCGCGGCACGGCCTTGCTCACGAGGCCGATGCGTTCTGCCTCGCGCCCATCGATGAAATCCCCGGTGAGCAGGTAGTACTTCGCCTTCGCCATCCCGCACAGCAGCGGCCAGACCATTGCTGCGTGGTCGCCCGCCGCGACGCCGAGCCGCACGTGTCCGTCCGTGAGTCGCGCTTCCTCAGCGATGATGGAGATGTCGGCCATGAGCGCCACAGCGAGGCCGGCGCCCACCGCCACACCGTTGATCGCCGAAACGATGACCTTCTCGCAGCGTACCATCGAGTAGACGACTTCCTCCGCTTCCTTCATCAGCGCAACCAGCGCGTCGAAGCGCTCCGCCGGGGGAAGGGCTGCGCGCGCCTCGATATCGCCAAGGTCGCCGCCGGCGCTGAACGCCTGCCCGCCGGCGCCGGTAACGATCGCCACGCGCACGTCCGGATCGCGCTCGATGTCGCCCCAGATCTGCGTCAGCTCCCGGTGGAGGACGTTGTTCGTGCGTTGAACACCTCCGGCCGGTTGATCGTGACCACGGCGATCCCGCCTTCGACTTCCACGATCAGGTGCCGGTAATTTCCGTAGTCCATCTCTGCAAAACCTCGAACCGAATCTCTCGTCCGCCGCATCCTACGCCGCTCGCCGTGCGTCGCTCGTCTCACCTCCCGCACGGCTCTCGTCCTGTAGACTGCACCCACCAAACCGCTTCCTGGAGCCCCGCATGTCCGACGGCGCACTCTCCGACGTCGTAGTCCTCGAACTCGCCACAGGTGTTGCCGGCCCATATTGCGGCAGGCTGCTTGCCGACCTCGGCGCCCAGGTGGTCAAAGTCGAGCCACTCGAGGGCGACCCGGTCCGCGCCGAACCGCCGTTTTCCGGCCCTGAGTCCGCCTTCTTCAACTGGCTCAATGCCGGCAAGCTTGGCGTGCAGGGGGCCGCGGACGACCCACGCATCACCGCCCTCGCTGCCCATGCCGACGTCATCATCCACAACGCTCGCGACGAAGCAGCCGACGCCCTGGATGAACGTCTCCGGTCCGCCAACCCTGCCGCCGTGGTCATCTCCCTTACCCCCTACGGCCGCATCGGGCCGCGCTCCGGCTGGGAGTCGACACCGCTGACAGAGTGGGCCACGGGCGGCTATCACTACTTCGCGGGCGACCCGGCTCGCGAACCCCTTGCTCTCCCCGGCCACCAGGCCGAATACCACGCCGGGCTCCACGCCGGGGTCGCCGCCCTCGCCGGATTGTGGCATGCGCGCAACACTGGCGCCGGCCAGGCCGTCGAAATTTCGCACCAGGAGGCCATCCTCAGCGACCAGGCCTGGGTGACCACCACCTGGACGCACACCGGCCAGGTGCAGAAACGCACCGGCTCCCTCTATGCGAAATGCGCCGACGGGTATATCTACCTCTTCAACCTCGTGCCCTATCCGAACCTCTTCGTCCTCATGGAGCGCTTCGACCTGCTGGACGATGTCGAATTGCAGGCGCCGTTCACCTGGATGGCGCGCTTCGGCGAAGTCTTCACCGCATTCAGTGCATGGGCAGCCACGCGCACGAAACAGGAGATCTACCACGCCGCCCAGGAACTGCGCATCGCGTGTTCGCCCGTAAACACCATGGCCGACGTCGCCGCCAGCGCCCAGCTCGCTGCCCGCGACTGGTTCGGCACCGTGGAGGCCGGAGGGCACACCTTCCAGGCGCCCGGATTCCCCTATCGGCTGATCGATACGCCGTGCGCCACGGGTTCCCGCGCCCCGCATCCCGGCGAGCACAGCGAAGCCGTCTTTTCCCGGGACTTCCACTGGGCCAACGCTGGCGTCGTGGCCAATCCGTCTGCCTCCTCCCTCACCCGCACTTCCTCGCCGGGTCCGCTTGCCGGCCTCCGCGTCATCGAGGTCACCGCCAACTGGGCCGGGCCGATCGGCGGCCGCCACTTCGCCGACCTTGGCGCCGAGGTGGTGAAAATTGAACTCGCCACCAAGCCCGCCACGCGCGCGCTGGTCTATGTTGGCGACGATATGACCTGGCCCGAGCACTACAATCGCAGCGCCTACTTCAACAAGCTCAACCGCAACAAGAAGGCTGTCTGCCTCGACCTCTCGAAGGCCGCCGGCCGCGATGTCTTCCTCAAGCTGGTTGCTCGGGCCGATGTCGTCCTCGAAAACAACGCCGCGCGCGTCATGGGGCAGCTCGGTCTGAGCTGTGCGGACCTCGAAAAGGCCAACCCGCGCATCATCATGTGCTCAATGTCCGGCTTCGGTGGCAGCGGACCGGAACAACACTATTCCGCCTATGGCAGCAACATCGAGACAACTTCGGGACTTGCCAGCCTCCTTGGCTACGGACCCGGCGATTGCTACGGCACGGGCAGCTTCTATGCAGACCCCGTGACCGGCAACCACGGCGCGGTGGCCATGCTCGCAGCTCTCCATGCCCGGCGCCGCACCGGCCGTGGACAGTGGATCGATATGGCCCTGCTGGAAGCAGTGGCGCCGTTCTTCGCCCAGCAGCTTCTCGAATTCACGGTGACCGGCAATGTCCCCACAGCCCAGGGCAACCGGTGGGGGCCATACACCCAGGGTGTCTATCCCACCGCCGGCCGCGATTGCTGGCTCGCGCTCTCCATTCGCGATGCCTCGGATTGGCAGGCGCTCTGCAACGTCGCCAGCGCCCCGGAATTGGCTCGCGATCCCGCCCTGGCGACGCCAGAAGGACGCGCCCGCCATCGCGATGCAATCGATGCCGCTATCGCCGCCTGGTCCGGGACACTCGACCACAACACGGCGGCAGATCGTCTCCAGTCTGCCGGTGTCCCTGCTGCACCGATCATGGCCAACTGGGAGATCATCAGCGACAACCATCTGAACGACCGCGACTTCTTCGTCCGTGTCCGTCACGAAGCGGCCGGTACTTTCCCATACCCCGGCTTCCCCTGGCGCTTCGAAATCACCCCGGCAACGCTCCAGCGCGCCGCCCCGATGTTCGCCGAGCACAACGTCGAAGTGTTCCGCGACGACGCTGGCCTGTCGGCGGCAGAGGTAGCCGCGCTCTACGATGCGGGCATCACCTCCGACGCACCTATCTACGCCACGGGACCGGGGATATGACCGGAGGATCGCCTGCGAAAGCGGCGACGCTTGTCGTCGTGGCGGCTTCATGCAGCCTCCCGGCCTCCCTGCCCGACGGGGTAATAGTGGTCCGCTACAACAACGCGGCCGAGGCGGCAGCGGCGATCGCCGCCGGCTCTGGCCCCGCCGTCATCCTCAGCGATGCGCTGCATGACCCTGCTGGGGCGGTCGCCTCGGCCGTCCGCACCAGCGGCCGAAGTTGCATTGAAGTGCGCAGCCAGCGCTGGGACGGCGAGACACCGTCGCCGCTCGCCGCCGCTTGCCGTGGCATCGTCGCAGGGTTCGGCGTCGCGGGTGTGATCGCTGCGGCACAGCTCGACGCCTGACTTCCCCGGACGTGTTTTCCGCCCCGGAGGGTATCGGCAGCGCCCAAACCGCCGAAGATCTCTACGTATCCTTTGACTTGGACGAGTACTTCTGTGGCCGATTTCCTCCGCGTCATGATCATCGACGACGATGCCGAAATGCGGGGCAATGTCGCCGAGATGTTGATAGCCGAGGGACAGGAAGTGGTCGCATGTTCGGACCACGGTTCAGCTGCCGCCGAACTCGCCCGTGCTGAGCAGCCGGCGCTCGTCTTCGTGGGCATCGAGCAGCCCCTGCCGCGCCATCTGCAGACCATCCAGTTCCTCTGCGGACTGCTCGTCGATAGCTGGGTCATAGCCTACTCATCGCTGACAGAGATCACGGTCTTCCAGCAGGTCGTGCGGGCCGGCGGCCGCATCCTCCTCGAACTCCCGCTCGATGCGGCGACCCTTCGCCGCGCCCTCGATGCCGCCTCCAGCCAGCTCAAATCGAGCTCGATGACGCCGCCCGGCCGTGCCGGGAGGATCATCTCCGTCATTGGCCAGAAGGGTGGGATCGGGAAGACGGCACTCTCTGTGAACCTCGCCGCGGCGCTTGCCCACGATACGAAAAGCGCTGTCCTCATCGTCGACTTCGATACCTCGTTCGGCGATGTTGGCCTCGCGCTGGACGTCGAGTCGCCGACAACCGTCGCGGGCGCCGCGTCCGACATCGGCCGCATGGACGCAGCTGAGTTCCGGGCCTCCATCACCGCTCATGAATCGGGCGCCTTTGTCCTCTCCGCCCCGGGCCACGTCGGAGAATGGTTGCACGTGCTCCCCGATGATCTCGAAGCGCTGGTCACTACCGCCGCGACCCTCTTCGACTACGTCGTCGTCGATACGCCCGGTGCTTTCAACGACGCCGTCGCTTCTGCTGTGGCGGTGGCCGATAACCTCCTTGTGGTGACAAGCATGGAGCTCACGAGCGCGAAGAACACGTCGATGTTGCTGGGCATCCTGATCGCAGAAGGCTATCCTGCCGCAGGCTCCGTGGTCGTCGCGAATCACACCTGGGCGGATACCGGCTTGCGCATCACCGACCTCGCTCCCGTCCTCGATCGGGACTCCATCTGGGACGTGCCTTTCGATGCCGGGATGCGTATGGCGTCCCAGGTTGGCAAACCACTGGTGCTGCTGGACCCTGAGTCGTTGACCTCAAGAAGCATCCGCGCCCTCGCCCAACGGCTTGCCAACGATCCTGACCACATCGAGCGAAGGAAACTTCTGCGCGCCGAAGCGCCCCCACGGCGCCCCGGCTTCCGCCAGCGCCTGCGCTCGGCACTGACGCGCGCCAACCTCGCCCAGGCAAGCTAATCCACCACCGGATCTCACCGGAATCGAAGATGGCCGTGGCAACCGCCACGGCCATCTTGCTCGATACTGAAGCTGCGCAAACCGAGCACCCGGTCTTGCTAGAGCCGCTCCACCTGGAGAAAGTCCAGCTCCACCGGGGTTTCCCGGCCGAACATGTTGACCACTACCTTGACCCGCCCCTTCTCCGTATTGATCTCGTCGACAGTGCCGACGAAGTCTTCGAACGGCCCGTCGACGATGCGCACGTTCTGGCCGGAAACGAAACCGACGCGCACCCGTGGCTGCTCCATCCGCATCGCCCGCAGGATATGGTTCACCTCTTCGACCGAAAGCGGCACAGGCCGCGTCCCCGAACTGACGAACCCCGTCACGCCCGTGGTGTTGCGGATCATGTGCCAGGCCTCGTCCGAATCCGGGTCGCCTTCCTTCAGCTCGATCGTCTGCACCAGCACGTAGCCGGGATAGAGCTTGCGCTTCACCGTGCGCCGCTGGCCGTCCCGGATCTCGATCTCGTCCTCCGTAGGCACGACGACGTGGAACACCTTGTCCCGTGCATCCATCTGTTCGACGGTGCTCTTGATCGCGTGGCGGACCTTGTTTTCGTGGCCGCTGTAGGTGTGGAGAAAGTACCAGCGCCGCCCCGCCGCCGCTATCTCCTCGTCCGCAAGCTGTTCTTGTTCCGCGGCATCGTCGTCCTTGCGGCGGCGTGGCGCAGGTTTTTTCGGCTCCGACTTGATGCCGGAAAGCGCGGTGATAGGCTTCGGTTCACTTGTCATAGGCTTAGAAGAAGAAGTACCGGATGAGCCACCCGAAGAACAGGTCGACGCCGCCGAGCAGCAGCCCAACAACCGTCGCCACAATCGCCACGACGATTGTGAGGTAGCGGGTCTCTGCCATCGTCGGCCAGGTGACCTTGCGTGTCTCCGAGATGATGTCGGCGACGAAGCGTGGTTCGAAACGTCCCAGCAGCGACAGCGGGTTCCGGCGCTTGCGGGCAGTTGGCGCGGTGCGGATGACACCGGCCGCGACCGGCGCGGGAGCAGGCCGGGAAGGATTCTCGCGGACGCGCCGCGGGCCCTCCGCGGCCGCATCCGTCGTCCCGTTCGGGGCCGTCGCGGCTCGCCTTCGCGTAGTACGTGCCATGCCGGTTATCGTGTCTCCCGGTGTGCCCGGTGCAACCGGCACCGTGGACAGAACTTGTTCAGCTCCATCCGGTCACTGTCGTTGCGCCGGTTCTTCTGGGTAGTGTACGTCCGTTCGCGGCACTCCGTGCAGGCGAGGTGGATGATGATGCGGTCGCCCTTGCCTTTGGCCATGGTCCTGTTCTTCCGTTCCTGGCGCCCGGTGCGCCCTAGGCGTTGATTTTGGTGACGACGCCGGCGCCGACGGTGCGACCCCCTTCGCGGATAGCGAAGCGGAGGCCTTCTTCGACGGCGACGGGCTGGATGAGTTCGACGTCCATGGTGATGTTGTCGCCGGGCATGACCATTTCGACGCCCTCAGGCAGCTTGATGGAGCCCGTGACGTCGGTCGTGCGCAGGTAGAACTGGGGCCGGTAGCCATTGAAGAACGGTGTGTGCCGGCCGCCCTCTTCTTTGCTCAGGATATAGACCTGCGAGGAGAACTTCGTGTGCGGCTTGATAGAGCCGGGCTTGGCCAGCACCTGCCCGCGCTGCACGTCGTCGCGCTCAATGCCGCGCAAAAGGCAGCCCACATTGTCCCCGGCCTGCCCTTCATCGAGCAGCTTCTTGAACATCTCCACCCCGGTCACGGTCGTCTTGCGCGTCTCCGTGATGCCGATGATCTCGATCTCTTCGCCCGTCTTGACGACCCCGCGCTCGATCCGCCCCGTCACCACCGTGCCCCGCCCCTTGATCCCGAAGACGTCCTCCACGGGCATCAAGAACGGCTTGTCCAAAGCCCGCACCGGCGTCGGGATATAGCTGTCCACCGCCGTCATCAGGTCGATGATGCACTTGTACTCCGGCGCGTTCACGTCCGTCGAAGTCGATTCCAGTGCCTTCAGCGCGCTCCCCCGGATGATCGGGATGTCGTCCCCCGGGAAATCCTGGCTGGAAAGCAGCTCGCGCAGCTCAAGCTCCACCAGCTCCAGCAGCTCTTCGTCTTCCATCATGTCCACTTTGTTCAGAAAGACCACCAGCGCCGGCACTTCCACCTGCCGCGCCAGCAAGATGTGCTCGCGCGTCTGCGGCATCGGCCCATCTGGCGCGGCCACCACGAGGATGCCCCCGTCCATCTGCGCCGCACCCGTGATCATGTTCTTGATGTAGTCCGCGTGCCCCGGGCAGTCCACGTGCGCGTAGTGGCGCGCGTCCGTCTCATATTCCACGTGCGCAATCGCAATCGTGATCCCGCGCGCACGCTCTTCCGGCGCGTTGTCGATCGAGTCGAACGCCCGGAACTGCGCCTCACCTTTGAGCGCCAGCACCTTCGTGATCGCCGCCGTCAACGTCGTCTTGCCGTGGTCCACGTGCCCAATCGTCCCCACGTTTACATGCGGCTTCGTCCGCTCAAATTTCGCCTTCGCCATG
>JADEYI010000688.1_pt1 | contig 39108 bp, 30 predicted proteins | sample 8542331 | NCBI WGS metagenome assembly JADEYI01 (sample SAMN16510988, study PRJNA670497) | mine drainage metagenome | isolation source: biofilm near Copperflume 1 | place: Germany: Marsberg coppermine Kilianstollen | collected 2018-02 | reverse complement strand
CAAAACAAAACAAAACAAAACAAAACAAAACAAAACAAAACAAAACAAAACAAAACAAAATAGAATGAAATGAAATGAAATGAAATGTCCATGCATGTGCCAATGTGTGCGTGGTGGGCACCTGCTAGTGTACTTCCTTTAATCCGGCTCATCTATTGCGTATGCTTTGGTCCTCAAACCTCACACAGCAGAGGATGCTGGATATGGTGAATCACATTAGCAGCCAGCTGATGAACAAACTTAGATATTGAACACAAATTTGAATCCTTCTCAGCCGTCTCTGTTGCCCCTTGCAGGCAAGCGGGGAGGCTCAGTACACAGGGGACATGCCAGAGCAGAGGGAGAGTCTGTTTGCAGCATTCGTGGGTTCCACAGAAGCGCTGGCAGTGGTAAAGGGAATTGACGCGTCGGCGGCTTTGGCGCTGCCTGGTGTGGTCGCATACATTGGCGCGGAGGATGTGCCAGGGGTCAATAAGGCGGCCACAGGGGACGCGGAGTTATTGTTCGCCACAGACAAGGTGAGAAGAGCTTGGTCAAACCTTGTTTTGGAGTTTTGATCCTGTGGGGCAGGCTCTGAAGCATCAGCTTTGTTTTGTTAAGTGTGGGTAAGCAGATGTAGCTTTGGTCCACCAGACGAGGTGTTGTGCTGCTGCCTTGAGATACTGAAGTTTTCAAAATCGCTTAATATGCAAAGTGTGCTGTGCTGAGAATGTCAGGGAAAGGGCTTTCACCTTGGATGTGAATCATAATCAGATTGCAGAAACTGCAAGGCTGAAGTCCTCCTAGGCGTTTCTGCACAGCCCACTTGTGCGTCAGTCTGAGGTGATATGCTCCAGGGGTGTCTATGCAAGCTGCATCATTAGCGGTAGGACTCTTGGGTAAGGTAAACATCTCGAGAAACAGCATACGTTGAGAGTGCTTTGGGTGTACTCTTGGGCAGGTGGAGTGGGTGGGCCAGCCGATTGGGCTGGTAGTGGCAGAGAGCAGGGCAGTGGCCGAGCGCGCAGCAGCACTTGTGAAGGTGAGTCAGACTGCTCCATGTATGACCCTTGAGCCTCGGCAACACGTAGAGGTGCCTTTGTAATGCTGCCCACTGGGAAGGGTCCGGAGGGACTGCAAAAGATTCAAGGGGAACTGGGGGTGAGTGGGCAACGTGGAACTGCATGTGTCATTTGAAGCTTCTTTGAACACGAATGTCAAGTGCAGCTGAGACTGCGGATGCGGGGCAAGATGGTTGGATTGGCAAACCAGTGGTGCCAGTCCAAGGCCTCGCATGGCTGCTCTCTTGCTAGGGTAGCAACACAGGCTCCACATGGACTGCATGAAGTCTTCTAGTCATTAAGATGCCCATTCTAGGCGGATCCATGTGGAGGTTGAGAAAGGCTGAGAATGCCGATGTGGACATGTTTCGCAGCTTGACTGGCAACCCCATGCTGTCAGTCCGGCGCGATGCATTTCCCATACCTGCACTCTTGCCCAGAGAGCACCAGAAGCCCATTGGATTGCAATGAGTCTTGTGTCAATTAACAGAGATTGGTCTGTACTCTAACAGCAGGAAGGAAAAGTTTTTGAAGGCTTCTGAATTGCAACCAGGGCTTCTGCCCACATCGTCTTCCTTGCATTCCTAGCAACGCGCGCAAAACTTTGAAATCCTGGCTGAGGCCTGTGGAGAACGCTTTTGATGTTGATTATTTTGGTGACAGGTGGACTACAGCTGCGAGCTGGGCCCCCCAGTGGTGACTATTGAGGATGCGCGCCGTGAAGGGGCGTTCCATGACCCGCCACCTGTCGCCGGGCCCAACAGCAACCTGCCCGATGGGCAGCACAGCGCCCTGCCCGCCGTCGAGTCATCTCCCCTGCAAATTCGCGGTGCCAAGTGAGTTCTGTTCCATACTCTCTAGGCTGTATATTGCACCCCGCAATGGCTTCCCTCCAATGGTATGCCTTTAATGGGGTGTGCATGGGATGTGTAATCCACACATGTCAAGGAATGAATTAGTGTCTGAAACAATGCCCCCAGTCAAGACTTCACCCCTGGAAATCCACAGCGCCAAGTGCGTCTCATTTACATATACGGATAAAATACTTCACAACCTGGTTCTACCCTGCGTGCAAATTCGTACTGCCCGCTCTTGGGATGTTCCCCCCTGCGATTCGCGGCACCAAGTGCGTGCTCAGTACTGACCGTTCCTAATTCACAGATCATTTGGTCTTGAATGGCTTGTGCAAATCGCTGCAGCACCGACTCGCAACACCACTCGGGTCACGGAAGTTGCAATCCCAAGCGCTCCATGAAATAAATAGGCCTGAGGGGATTAGAAGGGCATGTGTGTTGCATGCCTCACCCCACTTGCCTTCTTCTCCCGGTGGATGCCCTGTGTATTTTGAAGCTGTCCACACAATTGCACTTACACAGTAGCAACTGTGGGACCTCCAGAGCTCAGACAGCGGCTCTGCTTTGTGTGGCAAATGGTAGCGAAGGGCGAGAGCCATGCCCTGCTATATTGCACAATTTGCAGTGTCTGCAAGGCAAGCAGCGCTGGAACCGCTAATTGCTGTTGCTAAGCTGCAACCTGTGCACAATTTCGGTGCAGCAGGCAGCTACCTCAGCACTTTGCCCTGCACTCCCTTTAGCCCAGTGTGTCCGTTGTCTCTTTGAGTGCCGTACTTTATCAATTCAAGATCAAGACTGCAGCTTTTCTCCAGGATGCACGTTGCCTCTTGGTAGCAAAAGCGCGTAATAATGATAAAATAACAGTAGTAAGAGTTCAAGATCTGAGGGGTGCTGATGTGGCGTCCAGGTGGCGCATCCCGAATCAGACACACTTCTACATGGAGCCTCAGACCGCCATCGCCAGCTGGGACGAGGGCGGGGTCATCCAGGTCTGTCACATTTCTAAGCCCCAGATATTTCCTTTTGTGTGCTGTGGACATGCATTGTGCTGTGCACATGCATGTTGAAAAAGCACGCTGGACCGTGCAGTTCTTGCGTCAGACCTTGCGTCTGCCGGGTGTCATCTTACCCCGGCATTTTGTGCAGAGATGCTTGGTTAATATCTTTGTCACCAGGCAATAATTATATATTATATATATAACCATAAAACCCTAAAACATAAACCCTAAAAATGTATATGTATATGTATTTGCGACACCTGCATCGGTCTTTGTTGATTGCAGTGCCATCTCAAAAACCATGCATGCTGGAGATATATGCATGCATTGCCGGCCTGGTGCTCTGAAAAGACACCGCTGTGAGTTGAGGACTTTCTCTTTGAGCGCATCCTCCCAAGCAGTAGTGCCTGCGGTTCGACAGTCCAGCACCACATGTCGACATGGCTCTTAAACAAGTGCGCGCACATGCAAGTTGACACACGTGTGCGCATGCTCCCGGCAGGTGCAGGCAGCGACGCAGAGCACGGACCACGTGCAGTGGGCGGTCGCGCAGGCGCTCGGGCTACCTCACAACCGTGTGAACGTCGCCTGCCGCCGCGCCGGGGGCGGCTTCGGCGGCAAATTCAGCCGCGCCTGCCCCGTCGCTGCGGCCGCCGCTGTTGCCGCTCACAAGCTGAGACGCCAGGTGGGCCATTTCAAGGACGATTTTTACCAAGGAAAACTTTGCCACACGAGGGTTGAGGGTTAGTCACGTTGCCGCGGCTGCCGCTGTTGCCGCTCACAAGCTGAGACGCCAGGTAAGGGTCCGAGAATTCTCGGATAAAGTCCCCCTCGCATGTAATCTGTGATCAGATTGCCATTTCAAGGACAATTTTTACCAGGAAAAATTTTGCCACACGAGGGTTGAGGGTTAGTCACGTTGCCGCGTCCGCCGCCGTGGCCGCCCACAAGCTGAGACGGCAGGTGAGAGCATGACCGGGAAATGGTGTCCTTGCATGCAGTCAAGCTCTCTTTTTGTCTAGATGGCTAGGCGCCAGGCAAGAGTATGTTTCCGCAAGACAAGCTGTATCGGCCTGGGGTTGACGGTAAGCCCAATCACCGCGGCTGCTGCTGTTGCCGCTCATAAAGTCAGGTGCCAGATCAGGCAACGCCCTCGCATGCAAGGATGCCATTGTAATCCAGACAAGCACGCGGCAAATCTGGTAACGCTTGTGCATATAGTCAGTTGTTGTGCGCTTGGGCAGCAAAGCAGAATCTGTGTTCTTGTTAGTTCTTCAGTGTGCTCAGAGAAGTGCTCTCAAGAGGTGCAGAGAGTGAATCTCCGGTCTGATCATGAACCCAGTCCAGCAGCCCCAGTACTTGCTCTGTGGTTTGCTTTAATGTGAGCATGTAGCAACAATACCGGAGCATATGGTCAGGATCCAACTGGAGAGGTGTCACTCCCTGTGATTCAACACGCTGTTGATCAGCAATAGGCAAATGCTATAGCACACCTTGCCAAGAATTTACCCAAGCAGGCAATATCAAGATTGTGTCTGCGTGCTCCTCTTTCGGCTTCTCCGACACTTGTCCCACTAGCGTGAAAGGAGGAATCCCCCCCAAATTAGAATATAAGCCACATGAGTCCAATGTCTGTGTTGCAGGTGCGTCTGGGCGTGAACCGCAACCAGGACTTCCGAATGAACAACGGACGCGCGGCAGTCGAAGTGGAATATGACATCGGCTTTGATGACAGCGGCAAGATCCTTGCGCTTGAGATGCAGGTCAGTGGCCATACTTGAAGATTGCTCCTTCCCCCGTATATACTCACCATTTGTGCATAGAGCTTTAAAGCTTGCTGAGGCTTATGCATGTCCCAACTGTGAGTGTGTCACCATGTCTGCGCATCGCATGCTGACCTGGCTTTCTCAAAAAGGTTCCACCTGTCAGACAAATCTTGCTTATGGGTCCAAGTCAGCACTGAGATCTGCAGGGGTCAAGGATGTTATGATGCATTCCTGGTGAGGGTTGCTTGTGGGAAAGTCCGCATCGTGGCTATCCTGACTCCTCTTATAAATAGTCATTCCTGACGCCATTTTCTTAGTGTACCTCTTCAGAACTGCCTTGCAAATTCCGGAATCAGCTGCCTGGCTGATTATGTAAACATTAGCAACATCAGCGGGGACCTCAGCAATTGGCAAAGTATTGTGCCGCCTGCTTGGAGCCATGTCACAATGCTGCATGTGACATTTAGCCTAAAAGTAAATTTAGTAAAGGCCATGTCAACTTGATAAGCATGTCTGTGGAGGCGCACCTGCCGGGGTGATTTCTCATGTTGCTTGCTAAAGTGACCCCGGGCACAGTACGCGCTGGCGTACCTGCTGTGCGAATTAATCATCCCTTTTGCCTGCTTAGTCATTCCCGCTGTTCTGCGCAGGCGTACCTGCTGGGCGGCGCGCAGCTGAGCGGCAGCTTTGTCGACCTGTACCAGCTGAAAGGGAACATCGACCAGGCCTACGCGTTTCCCGCCTTCCACTTTGACCTGCACCTCTGCCGCGCAAATCTGCCGCCCCACACCGCCGTGCGCGGGCCCGGCGAAATCCAGGTCTTATTTTCCCCCCTTTATTTCATTATTTCCCCTTTCTGCAGCTTGTCCAGGAGACTCTAAATTAATACTTAGTTTAGAGTCCCCTGGCTTGTCTGCAGGACGTACCTTGCCTTATTATAATATTAACAACAACAACATTAATAACATAATGATAATAGTAATAAAGTCCCCTTTCTGTTAAAAATTTTGTTGGGTATGCCTTGTCTGCAGGTGCACCTTGCCTCTGGCAGGATTGCTATGCCTCAAAATCGTGTTTCTTCAGAGTCCCTTGCCGTTGTAGCTTCAAGAGCACCTTCTGGCGGGATCCATGATGTGAGCTGTATAGAGTTCAGGTGTTAGGGTGAAAGAGCCATCTGCATGCCTTGGCCAGGACTTATATGCTGAGAGTTTTTGTAGAGACTCTGTAGCAGTTCTTGTAGAGACTCCGAGTCGTATTATTGGTGTGCAAATTTGCTGGGTTTGTGTACTGTTGCAATGCAAGACCCTGATTCTTCTTGTACTGAATACCATGTTGTTCTTGTCTTCACTTATCGCTTGGATCTAAGCACCGAAGAGCGCTTGGTGTTTGCCCGTAGGCTACAATGCTGGCGGAGCATGTGATAGAGCATGTGGCGGCTCGGCTGGGGCTTGATACCGTTACTGTGCGCGAGCGTAACTTCCTGCAGCTTCCAGGTGAATTCCCTGTCTGCCCTCCTGCCCGTCTTCTTGTCTGCATACCTGTAGGGAAAGGAACACAGTACCACATGAAAACGTTGCGGAGTAGCAGAAGGTGAGCGATAGACTGTGGTTGCCTGGGGTGAGGAGAATCTACAGCAGAAGTATATCTTCCAGAATGAGCTTTCTCCCATGAAACTTGCCAGCTCTTTGCTGCTGTGTCTCTTTCCCTGTTCCTGGCCTTTGCATTCACAATGCGAGAATAAGCAAGGCCATGTGCACATATTACAAAGACACAGCGGCAATATTGAGGCACGCGCCATGGGGGGAAGCTTTGCATCGGAGCAGATTATATCATTTATTATTCTTATCATCACACGCTTTTCCTGCCAAGAGGCAAGGTGCGTCCTGCATACAAGCTGCAGTCAAAGGCTGCCACAATCCTACCCCTTGCTGGACTCGCCAGATCCAAGCAAGACCCATTCAACTGTGGGCACGGTGCTCAGTATTTGTACCGCCCCCCGCCAGCCGGGATTATATCTATAGGCTGCTGTAAACACCAAAGGTCTGCAGGAGTGCTACTAGTCATGGCTCACACCAGCAGTTGTGCTAGCTTCAGTATTCTGTGAGACGATCTTGCTTGCTGAGAACCTGGTGCGGGTACATAGTTGCACCATTCTGTCTAGACATGTTTTGGGGACCGTATATGCGGCCGAATATACTGGTCATACACTATGAAAATATACGGAATACGGTAAAAAACGGTCTATTTTGGCCCATGACATTAAATATACGGCCAAATATTCACCGTATGCCAAATGGCCGAATCCGTATCGTGCAACTATGTGTGGTTATCTGTGTGCACAGAAGGGGCGAATGCAGCAGTACCCAAAGGCGTCAAGACCGCACTCGGCCAAGAGGTGCCTGCTCACATGTATACACTGCCGCGCATCTGGGCAAAGGCGCGCTCACATTCTCAACATTTCTGGCAATATTTTTTTCTGCGGCACATGTCTTTTTGCGGCAGCGGTCTCACATTCATGCCAATCTTTGTTCTTTGGCACAAGATCTTTTTGCGGCGAAAACGGGCGCCGCTGAGGCTTCTGAATGTTATGGCACTATGCAGAGGTGATGTCAGCAGTACGCTTTGCATGCATGGGTTGATGCCACAAGCAAAGCTCTTTGTCTGATTTGATTTGTGCTGTGCAGTACCTGGCTCTGCCAAGATACAGCTGTACCTGATTACTGTGGAGTCTGGATGAACCAGAAGAGCTATTCTTGACGTCAGCTGATGCTGTTGTGCAGGTGAAGAAGGAAGCGGAGTATGACAGGCGCTGCAAAGAGGTAGCCGAGTTCAACCGCCAGCACAAATGGGTCAAGCGGGGCATCAGCATGACTCACTGCAGGTGCACATTCCTGCTCTGCTGATTACGCTGTCTGCACCACAGCCAGATCTCTTTTTCAAGACCAGAAGGGTCAACAGTCTCCTCATCTTACTTCCAAGGCTGGAAGAGTCAAGAATATTTTGGTCTTGACAAGGAGACAGCGTCAAGAGTCAGAGCATCCTGAAGTTGCTCGTGCATGTGGAGTGACTCCTTACATTGCACAGCCTGCCTCAGAGTGCATGTGATTGTCATTTTTAAAGGCGAGAGCACTCCTGCATCAAACTTCTAGTGTCATGCCGATGTGCATCATTAATTTTGACTTGAAATAAATATTGAAGAAGGAATCTGGGTTCGCCTGTTCAGGTTCCGGAGCATGGTCCCCCCGCGGCCGGCGGTGGTCAGCATCTTCGCGGACGGATCAGTCATGGTTACTACCGCTGGGGCCGAGCTGGGGCAGGGCATGTTCACAAAAGTCACGCAGGTCGGCCCCTGTCTCCATGCTGCTATTTTTGCACCTCAACAAAAGATATAGAGTCTTGCAATTTCTAAATTGTGCTGCATGGTCACTGTGATGTTGGGGTCGGCAAGCAATCGCTCCACTGGCTGATGGGGATCAGGACAGACTACACCGTGGCTGTTGTGCATTCCAGTTGCTGGTAGATTGGTTGCATGGTTGACTGCTTCATTACGGTGGCCAAAGACAGCTTTTACAAGGGGCGCATCCAGTGTGCCCCAGGGAGAATTTGTTATTGACGTGACTAATCGATATCAACATCGTGCACAGGCGGCAATCCACACGCTGAGCAGTGCGCACTCAGAAAAGCAGTGGTCATAATATGGTGGTTGCGACTCATACACGACTCCAAGTTACTAACGCGCAGTGGCGACGATCCACGGGCCGAGCAAGGCGCTGCCCCCAGGAGCAGCGGGTCGTTGTATGGTGGCTGTGACTGATAGATGACTGACAGCAGTTATGCGCGCATGACTGATGTGACTAATGTGCACAGGTGGCGATCCACGAGCTGAGCAAGGCGCTCCCCGAGGAGCAGCGGCCGCTGCCGGTGGAGTGCGTGGCGGTGAATGACAACGCCTCATTCTGGCTGCCCAACACCGGGGGGACCGCGGGCTCCACCGCCGCGGAGGGGTCCTGTGAAGCCGTCCGACTGGCCTGCAAGCAACTGGTGACGCCCCTTGCTTCTTTTCACGTGTTGCTGTTGTCATCTTTTCTGTTTGCCCTGAAAAGTGCAGTCTAAAAAGTAGCATGCAGCTGCTGAAGCGCTTCCAAGACAGTGCCAGGTTAGGTGCTGGGCTGCAACGCTTGCTGAAGGAGCCCTTGATTTGAGATTGGCACCCAGAAATGTAAATGCTGCCGCTTGCACTGCCAATAAGATGCATCAAGTACCTATCAAATGTCTTTGTCAACAAGGCTTTAATGCAGACCTGCTAATGCAGAATGTTGCAACCGAGACATGCGGGTGTCAGCAACGATGACAAATCATTACAGAACGATGACAAATGATGACAAATCAACGACAAGTTGTGACGACAGGTGGAGGAGACGTTGAAGCCTCAAGCGCTGAAGATGGGCAACAGTCTGACGTGGCGAGCCATGATCGCCAGTCTGCAACCCAAAACGCCGTTCCCTCCCACCGCCAAACTCACCACGTACGCGCTGTGGGACGGCACGCAGATCAACGATGACGGCACAGGCGCGCTGCTCCAAGAGTTTGCATTTTCTGTGTTTTCAGGGTCCAGGGTTGAGAAATACCACTTTTGATTGCAAATGAGTTCGTAGGGAGGACGCATGTAGCTTCATCCATCTGCATGTTTTTATATTTGTTCATGTGCAGAGAAGGATCTGTGCTGTGCTTGCTGGCTGGACTCCGATCAACAGTGATGAAGTTGGATGCAGCTGTACCCACTTGCCTGTATCATATGCCGTGATCCAGAAGATGCCTTAATTAGCGCGCTCATAAGGGTTCAATCAAAGCTCTCTGGTCCCGGAGCGGTGCTCTGATTTTGCATCAGGATGTCTGCTGCTGCTGCTGAAGCTGTTGTGATGCATGTCTGAGCATCTGCTCCAGGTCCAGAGGCGCCTGCTTTGCATTTCATACGCATGACTCACGTAACTCAATCTCAATTTTCTGCAACCCAAATGTGGCACAGAGATATGAAATGCAGAGCGAATTGCAGCCATTGCACCTGCCAGAGTCTAAGAATTATTCGCGCGCAGGCAAGAAGCTGCAGTACAGCACGTTTGGAGCGGCGTGCACTGAGGTGGAAGTCAACGTGCTCACCGGGGAACGCCACGTCATCAGAGCAGATGTGCTTCACGACGCCGGCCACTCCATATCCCCTGCCATCGACATGGGCCAGGTGATAATCTGGGCTTTGTAGGGAAATGAGATCGATGCATCAATTGTAGCAGAAGGTTTGCAACATGCTAAAAAGATCCCATTAGTGTGCTGCGCATAGCTTGCATGGTCCAGAAACGTCCCGTTGTTTGCCATGCAAAGCTTGGAAGTGCTACATCCTTCCCGGTGTTTGCACATGCCACAAATTTTACCTGCAAAAGGGAGCATATTGTCACAAGATCGGCAGGTTGTCAGGTAGACATGCATTCTGCCATTGTCGGGCTCTGAGACTTAGCTTCACAAAGTAAAAATTTCTGAGGTCAGGGTTGATATGTAAGGGCGTGCAGCGTCGGCACACATGAGGAGAAAAATGCCCAATGGCACCAATGAATTAAGAACAATTGTGGGCTGTGGCTGTGTCCAGGTGGAGGGTGCATTTGTGTTTGGGCTGGGCATGATGCTGCAGGAGAGCGTGACTTATTCTGAGAATGGGCAGCCGACGTATGACAGCACCTGGGACTACAAGATTCCCAGCGCCGCATGCATCCCCCGCCAGCTCAACATCTCCCTGCTCGAGGCAAATTGTTACCACTGAAATTTTCCGGAATCCTCCTGTTTGAAAAAGTTGCAGGCTTGTGCTACCATTGGGGCTTAGGCCATTAATTACAGAGGACAGAGATTTGCATGACTCCTGTATTTGGCTGGATCATGAAAGTAGGATGCATGGGCTGTCGCAGTCCTGTGGTCTGTAAGAGTAGTGAGAGCGTCTCAAGTATCTTGCGTGTGACAGCTACGCACCATTTGTCCCATTCTTGTATAGCCCCCTTTCCCCATCAGGGCACCTTGCACTGCCCGTCACAATGCGTCTTGCAGAATGCCTGTACTCTTTAGTGGAAGTCTTTTAGGAATGACTGTTTTTGCTGCGCTGCAGGATTCGCCCAACAAGCACGGCGTGATGGGCAGCAAGTCTGTGGGCGAGCCGCCGCTGCTGCTGTCCACCTCAGCGCTCACCGCCTTCTCAGCCGCCATCGCCGCCGCAGCCATGGACCTCACCAATGACTCTGACATCACCAAACCAGGCACATTTTTGGACATCGGCGCCAATTCTGGCACCGGACCTGACACCGGCGCCAAATTTGGCACCGGCGCGGGTTCCAGCGCCAAGTTTAACTACGGGAGAGTTGATGGCAGCAGCGCCAGGTCAGGCAACAGAGCTGATGTCAGCGTCAGAGAGGCGGCAGTGCAGCGCGTGTGCGCACCAGTGACGGTGCGGGCAGTGCGGGCAGCTGTGGGCAGCCTGCACCTGCCCGGCTTCCTGGACCAGTACGCCTGATTTATTGTCTGGGGGATCTTCAGAGCCTTGCAGAAGCAACTGCTGGCAGAACAGTCTCAAGAAATGTATGGGGGCTTTTGGACACCACACTCGGAGCTGGTAAGTTCACGAGGCCAGCACAGCAAAGCTGCAGAGGAGCTAGGTGCATGGCGTGTTCCTAGACAAATTTGTGGCGTCTCCAAGGAGGTCATTATATGGGAGTCATATCTTTATAGAGCCTTCAAGCCACTGGATATGCTGCAGACTCCGAGCAGTGCGCTGGCCACTATGTACTTGAATACGTGGCTCAATATTAAGTCAGGAAGGTTACTGTGTCGTGTACCAACAGAGGCAACACGTGAGGGAAGTGGTTGCCCCATCTGCTCTGGGCTTTCAGTGTTCTCGTGCAACTCCCTGGCCGTTAAGGCGCCGAAGACAACAGCGCAGTGGCACCCCTTGCGCAATGGCGGCAAGCAGCCTGATCAAGTTGCTGCGTTTAGTATGATGACTGTGTGATGGCAGCATGTCAGTGAGCTGACAGGCGAAGTGCATGAATGGAAGGGAAGAGTAGCAGGCCGAGTGGTCTGCTGGGAGGCAGAGGGACGCCTACCCTGCTCTGAGTGCTACAGTGAGAGGCGAATGAAGTTGATTGCCCGGAGCTCCTCAGGATCATGAGAGCCTACCACCATCCTGTAGGGTTTTGAGGTACTTGCAACTGACAGCCGCTCTAGCAACCTTCTTGCAAATGGAGGCCTCTTGCAGATCACGGCAAGGCTCTCAGGGGATATGTCCGAGGACTTTAAACGATGGGCACAGCTACCACAGTGAGGAACATACCCGAGCTTTCCAAAGAGTCTTTTTGCACAGGCTATATGTACATTATATAATACTACGACAGATTGATAGACTTGAAACACTGATCTGGAATTTGAGGAGAGTACCCAACAAGGAAATACTCGTCGCTGTCATGGTGGCAGTCAGAGGGTGGCAATTTGGAGGCCTAGAGTCTGGGCGCATGGTCAGCTTTCTAGAGCTCTGAACATGATTATTTCAATCATTTGTCATAAATGATGGAACTTCATCTCTGCCATCATGTTGCACACCGGGTTCATGACCTGGTCTGACAATGAAGGCTGTTATTGACGGACCACGCCTGCTAAATTTAAAATTGTTGTAAAACGAGCCTCTGCGAGCGAGTTGCTTCGGCCAGCTGGTCCGACCTGGTGAGTCATCATCAAATGCATATGCATGCACTCTGGGATTCAGCGACCGCTTGCGAGCACACTGTGCATGAGCCAGTACCAGCCAAGAGAAGCAAGGATGCGCGTGATCAGAGCAGGGCACGTAGTGACCACTTCTTCTCGGGGCGAGAATCAAGTTTCTCTCTGCCCTGCATGTGGGCGTGCTTCTGGCACGTGACCGCACATGCGCCTTCTTCCCTTGCCTTTGTGATCAAGGCCATGTGTGTTGATTTAAGAGGTACTTTGGTATGTTGCCATTGGAGACTGGATCAATGGCCTGGTCTCAAGCTGAAAGCCCTGATTGACGTAGCGCACCTGCAAAAGCTGCATCATGAGCCTCATTCTCACAGTGTGCCTGGTCAAGATCATGATGATGTGCATGCAATATGAGAACCACGAGCACACTGTGCTTGAGCCAGCACCAGTGAGGCCAAGCCAAAACGTGTTATCTCGGAGCAAGATAAGATATACAATCAGACAAAAAGTTTTGCTTTTTTGGGGGCAGCAGAGGCTTGCTTCTGGCACGTGAGTGCACATGCGAGTCCTTTCTCTGCATTTTTGTCTACCTGCCATTTTGCAGGGACATCGTATATCCAGCAATTGATGTTGGTGTCTTCAGGATGTCCATTGTCGATGGCCGTCCAGCAGGGATGTAGCTGCAGCGCACGCATTCCCGAACAAGTTTTACAGCCATCTGGACTCCAGCTTCGCACCCACGCCCTTAGCACGAGGCATCATAGAGGTGAGCAATATATTTTTTGATCCTATAGCATTCATTCCGCATTTATAGAGAGAAAGCCGAACCAGTAAAGATTTTCTTTTGCAGGGATCATATTGTTGAGATCGATATCAACCAGGCGCACCTGCCAGCAGACCGACAGACTCCTCGGTAAGTATGTCTTCTGCGTGATTACGACTGCATATTTTCGTGTACATCTTTTCAGGCTCGAAGACCTGATCAGTGGTGTATGTATCCGGTTGACTGGCGCTTATTGACAGCAGCAGTGCCCTGACAAAACTTTGTGTCTGCAGTGACATCAGCAGCATCTGGCAGCAAAACATACGGTGGACGGCCATCTCTGGCCGTGACGCGCCCAGAAATCACACAGCATTGGCACCCCACCAAGAACGGCGACAGGCGGCCCGAAGACTTCACTGCTGGCAGCATTGTCAAAGTCTGGTGGCTGTGCCCAGAGGCCTGCTCATCATGCGGCAATGCGCACGAATGGGAAGCAACGCCAAATAGTCGCACACGATCGGGCAGCCCAAGCGGCTGCCCCTTCTGCTCTGGGCACAGTATCTGCACCTGCAGCTCGCTGGCAGCAAAGCGCCCCGACTTGATGGCGAGGTGGGACTACGCAGCCAATGGAGACCTGGATCCTGAACAGATTGGTGTCAGCTCCAATAGGAAGGTGTCCTGGGTGTGCTCCCTTCATGGCCCATGGCTAGCCACAGTCAAGAGTAGGGCTGCTGGCACTGGCTGTCCAGGCTGCGCAAATCTGAACAGTTCAAGGAATGCATCAAATCGGGGCCTGCTGAAGGATGAGCACCCCGAGCTTATTGCGCAGCTGCAGCCCACCAAGAATGAGCACCTTGACCTTGACAAGGTCACCAGTGGCAGTGGATTAAAAGCGGTGTGGGTGTGCCGCGAGCGCAAGAATGCCCCTCTCGGATGCACCCATGCCCATGAGTGGAGTGCAACAATTTTAAATCGCACAAGCCTGGGATGTGGCTGCCCCTTCTGCTCTGGGCGTGTTGTATGCCCATGCAAGTCGTTGGCTGTGAAGGCGCCAGAGGTTGCCGCGCAGTGGCACCCCACGCGCAATGGTGACAAGCTACCTGATCAGGTTGCCGCTTACAGTCATGTGATCGTATGGTGGCAGCATGTCAGTGAGCTGACGGGCGAAGTGCATGAGTGGAAGGCAGCTGTAACTGCACGCGTGGCCTGCTGGGGGGCAGAGGGACGCCTGAGCTGCCCCAAGTGCTACAGTGAGAGGCGAGTGAAGTTGATTGCTCGCAGCTCCTACCTCTTGAATTAGTACACGCGGCTTTGGCTAGCGAGGCCCCTAGGGGCGCCTAAATTGTCCCGGGCCACAATAATCGGGTCTCGCTTGGACTTAGGGCATCCAGCAACTGGTAGGTTTTTGGCAGCCGTGAATTTTGAATTAGTTTAGGAAAAACAATTGCAGCTTGTATGCTGATGCACCTTGCCTCTCGCCAGGATAAGCTTGACGACAATAATGACAACAATAGCAACAACTTTACAAGCATAAAGTTCTGCTGCTTACTTCCGTTGTGAATATAGTGTTACACTGTTCAGACTCCACAACAGTGTATCCAATCGCGTGACCACTTGGGAGGCTCAAGGACGCCCGAGCTGCTTTAAGTGCGACAAGGAGAGGCGAAGGAGGCCCATTACCTGAGAATCTTGAATTTGGAGCATTCCTTTGCACATGAATAGCCGGCGGAAAGCCACAGAGTATTCAATGAACTTCATATCAACTATGATAATATCAATCCTATGATACAGATGCTGCAATTATAGGAACGGACATCGCTGCGTGCTCAGTGTCAATATTCGTCATGCAAACGTTGCGGAACACAGCGAACTTCTACTTGAAATGCGCATGCATGAGCTCATTTACACTACTAGAGTAATGCTGATGCTGAGTGTCTGTGTGCTTTGAGAGTGTATAGCCAGAGTGTGTATAGCCAGATTCGCATATCCTATATAGTGTATATGGTCTTTACACTCTGTACATATCAGCCAGTCAGCTTTCATTATTCACGGCCAACCCAGAACCGAATTCTCAGACGCAGCGTCACATGCATCAAGTTTGAAACAACAACTATAGTCTAATAGAATTCTCGGTCTAAACCAAAGCAAGCCTCAGCACTAGTCACCTTCATACATACCTGCAGCATGCATCCGAAATGAGGGGACCTGTACAGCCCTCACTTCACAGAGCCCTGCTGACTTCCCTAAGCATGATCAGTGAGATTTGAATTGATCCCAATTGCCTCCGTAACTGTAAAAGTCAAAACTCAGCAATTGGGCTTTTCCTGCATCTCGCACACTGCCACCATTCCTTCAACACTGCTCTAACAGTGCACCATTGCAGTCCTGTAAAGACCTTCATTAAAAACAAGCAGTAAAAGCAACAGTTTGAATCAAATCTGCATTGAAATCCAAATGCTCAGTCCTTGTAGGCCTTCCGAACCTAGCACCTCTAATATGACAAACTATGGTGGTCATGCTGCACGCGTTGCTGCCGAAGAAAAGCCATACACCCTTTCGAATTTGCATTCGAGTTCGAATCCCCAGCCCTTGTAGGCCTTCTGCTCCCAGATCTGCACCTCTAGAACGAAGCGCACGATGACAACAGATACTTTTCTTTAGATTTAAACTTTGGTTTCGAATTTAAATCCTCAGCCCTTGTAGGCCTTCTGCTCCCAGATCTGGACCTCAAGAATCAGCGCACCGTCGCAGTCATGCTGTTCTCGTGGGTACACCAGCAGATCCACCTTGTCACCCGTGGAAAGCTTGTCCAGGTAGAAATGCAAGCGCTGCCTCGTGGGCTTGTCCGCAACCTCGTACTCTGCTTCGTGCAGAGTCTGAACCGGGCTTCCGTCCACTGGAGTCAGAGTCACCACAAAATTGACTCCGTCGCCGCACTTTGGGAACACCTGCGAGGGTGAAGGAATGGTTATAAGTTCAAGTGATAGACAGTCTGAATAACTGTATCGATGCTGAAGATTTGGCAGCTAGAACTTCTGCAGCGGCAATGTTCCAAGTGGAGACCTCATTCATGCAGGCAAGCATGCTTGTGTTGTATTGTATTGTATGCCAGGTGACATAAAACTATTGATGCACAAGCACCCCTGCGACTGATTAGTTCTGTGTGAGCATTCCAAGAGCCTAACATCATATTAAAAAAGCCAGCAGTACAGGTAAAGGGACCCACCTCGTAAATGAGCATGATGACCACGTTTTCCTGGGTGAGGAAGGAGTCGAAGCGCAGCGTGCCGGTGGCTGTGTGCAGCCCGCCGCACATGTTGGGCATGCCCGGCCAGCTCACACAGGGGTGCAGGATGTATCGGTACAGCTGCGGGTAGATCTGCTCCTGCAAGGACACATCAAACAGGAAGGTGTGAATCTTCTGAGGTATGGAGTGGGACTACAGGTTAAGCACATGGCAAAGTTTTGGGCAGCAAGGTGTGACCAGCAGGTGTTTTCAATTGTGCAGGGCAAGCCCGAAACACCTGCGCTGCTGGCCAAAGTACCATGGGAAGAAGTGCGCACAACTTCGTGACCTCTTAACAAGTACATACAGAGAGTTGGATTCCGATTTGCTGCACGGATTACATCACATGAAGGTACCAATCATCACTGTGAAGGGCCATCTATCATCATTACATAATAGTGCTAATTTTACTAAGTGGAAGGGTGGATTACCTGGGTGGCCTGCCAGCGGCCGTCTGCGATGTGGCCGTTCTTGTGCGCATGCCACACCATCTCATGAAACGTCGTGTTGCGCTCCATTGGCCTGGCCATAAACAGTAGAAGCCAACTCAGTCTCTAGCTTCTCAAACGCCGAGAGTTGCACCCTTTTTTTGGAATGGTGAGCATGCGACCGGGCACGCTGTGCCGACAAACGATGAAGCACTTGCCCCAACAGATTGCCTTGAAAATTGCAGCAAACGGCCAAGGGAGCCCTGCCTTTCCGAGCTTTCACAGGCACCTAGATCGACCTGACAAGGCCGAGTGTTGCCCCATAGCACGATCACAATGCCTTCTTCCAAGCCTCCAAAGATTGGACCTCTTCTTTTCCAAACCTCAAAAATGGAATCTTCTCATCTTTCTCTATCTTTCAATGGGTAGAAAAAGAGTGCATCTGGCTAGGGCTGCAGACAAAGAAAATTCACCTGGAGGCGTCGGTGTAGCCGTAGCGCCACCCTTTGAGGGATTGGGTGGTGGAGTACTGGGAGTGGAAATCCACCAAGGGGCGGTACTCGGGGGTGAGCTGCGCTGTGCGCATCAGCATCTCGTCCGTCATCAGATTCGCCGCCACCTGGCATGCATGCATGCAAATTCAAATCTAGGCAATGTGGCCTGCTCTATGTGCCAAAAAGATGGTGTCAAGACCCCAAAGGGTCCAAAAGGTACTCTGCAGAGAGCTGGCCTTGGTATGCGCGATTCCAATTGAAGACTGTGGCCTGCCCAATCGGCTAATGTTTCGTCCTCGGACACTTGGAAATGTTGTGCAGAGAGCTACAGGAAGCTGCATGCTGTTGTTCCGCTAATATTGTAGGACATACTCCTTCTGCTTCCCCTTATTTGATATACTTAACCCAGGACATTGATGCCAATGATCACTATCCAATGCAAGGTTTCCTCATGCAGGCAGTCTCTTGTACTTATATATCTAGCCATACAAATTCTTGAGACACAGAAGGGTTGTTTCAAGGGGTTGAGTGTGCTCACGTGGATGTCTAGCTGGCGGTTGGGGGTCTTGTCGAGGACGCAGGGGTAGCCCTGCATGGTCCACTTGTCCAGCGAGAATGCCACCTCCGGAAAGGTGTGCAGGTGCAGGCCCGCCTGGCCCAGCATCAGCGACAGCACCTACAAAATGCAGCATGCAGTTTCAGGATTTAATATGAAGTCCGATTTAATGTTTTTAAATTTGGCGTACAAAAAGAGAGCGACAGCAACTGCGCTTGCGCATGCATAAGAGAAGTGTCCATAAGGGGAGGACCCAAAATGGAAAAGATTCAATTTGAGGTGACAGGCAGTGCATGACAGAGAAGCTGCATGCTCGTGTTTTGGCTTGATCTTTGCCAAATCTCTGGTGACAGAGACAAACAGCCGTCCCTAGCAGCTGAAGGTGACCGCATGTCAACTTGCAACTGCATAAGCAACTATACAAATTTCAAGAACGTTCCAGCTGGCATGCACAGCACTCTGCCGTGTTTATCTGCAGGGGGGCATCAAGAAGTTCGTCCTGTCAATAAGGAACCAACAGGGAACCTGGATTATCAGTGCAAGAAGGGGTGGGTGGCTGACCCATGAGTTGTAGGCTCGGAAGTCCTTGGCGTCGGCTGCGAATGCTCGGCAGAAGGTGGAACGCCGCAGCAGAACGGGGACGGTGTCAGTGCAGTAATCGCTCATCAGCCACGGCTCCACTTCGCCCTCGTATATCTGCAGATACACTTGATTTTTTATTAATGATGTGTGCGCATGTCTAACCGTCAGTGCTGCAGGCAGCAGGCTGGCGGTGCATTATTTTTTATGACCGCAGAATAATTGGGAAGCAATTCCATGAACTGCTGCGCTCACTAAGCCACACTGCAGCCACAATCATAATGCAGCAGCTTATCAGGGATGCGTAATGCTCCTGATTGCTTTGACATGCCAGAACTACTGCCACTGGTATCAAGAGCAAGCATCGGAATCGGCCCTGCAGACTACTGCATCCAGCTGGCTAAAGAGGTACCAAATAGAAGAAATGCCACCCAGACACAAACCTCATATTCCCAAGGCCACAGACCATGTATCTGCGTCCCTGAAGAGCCTCACAAGCAGCCGCTGCATTGAATGGCCGGCACAGAAGGCAAGCAAAGCGGGCATTTCACAAAGGTGACTGAAGGTGACTAACCTGCCACGTGGGCGCGGTAGGGAACGCGTAGCGCAGCTTGGGCGAGGTCGGCAGCGCGCCGTCCTTGTACGGGGGAATCTCTGCGCCGAAAGTCAGCGCCCCAATCGAGTCTTTTCGCAGCTCGCCGATGTTTAGCAGCCTGACTAATTCCGGCAGGCGTGACTCGTTGAGCACGCTGAACTGCGGGGGTAGTAATAGGATTGTGGGCGGGGCGGATGTGGCGTTCACTCCGAAGCCGCAGCCGCGTTCTGTGCAGCCCTCGGCGTCGCACACTTCCTCATACAGCTGTGGCCGCAGTCACATAAATGTCATTTTATTACTAAATTCACGATTATTGCCCGCCATTTGTGCCACTGGAAAGGTGCGTCGGCAAGCTGCAGTCAGGCTTGCTTCATAAAAACCCATCTTCATCGGGTACTTTGAGAAACCTAATCCCTGAATCTGACGGAGTGTTTTTCACTTCATGACAGCCACAGATCTGAGAGGTTGTACAAGTAAATACAGTTACATTGTTCTTGCACTGCAGATTTCTACTCCTATCCTGGCCACTGGTGCTGTCTCTGACGCTATTTTCAATTTAGATGAAGATCAATCTGGGTGAAAATTGAATTAAATACCAAAGCGCAATGTTCGAGCCCACTATAACGGCAAGGAATGCCAGCACAGCTGCCTCCCCCTTACTGCAGTGGGTAACATGCATGGGTGGGTTGCTGGGCGCACCTCGAGGGCAGTCTGCTTAGCTTCGCGCAGAGTGATGATCTCCAGGTCTGTGTTCATGGTGTCCGCCTTCGCGTGCAGCTCTATGTCGTCCTGTGGGAGCATAACAAACACAGATAGAAAGTAGCCAGAAGAATCGAGTTCGGAAGTGTAAAGAAGCAGGCAACAGTCGCATGCTGTTGCAGATTGCCTTGTGGTGCTGCACAGCATGTTGAGGTATTCAAGCAGCTGCCCCAATAGAAACCTTCAAAATGGGCTCATCTGGCGACTGTGATCTCACATGCCCAAATGGTGTCAGCCAGACTAAGACAAAGAGCACTTTATGGAAGAGCACTACCCACTGTTGATCAGATCTTTTTGTCACCTTGGAAGGTCTCCCAAAGCACATTCAATTGTTGTGAACTATCACCCACAATCCATTGGCAATGTGCCTCTTGCACAAGGGCTGCTGACCTTTTGGTACATCAGATCTCTCCTCTAGTAAACTAAATCAGACTTTCAAGGAGAGATTTTACCTGGATGTAGTCTTCCTTCTGATTGTGGAAGAAGTCGTGGTGCCACTCCTGCCACTGCTCCTTCCCGGTGGTCACCCGCGGAGAGAGCGCAGAGATCCCCAGCTTGCCCGCCCGCAGCGCCTCGCGCATGCGCACCGCCAGCTCATCACCCTGCGTGGGGTTATAACACAAAGGGGTTTAGTGTTTCTGTACGAAACGTTCACCCTTGCCAGTGTCAAGCAGCCGTGACTTTGTGAGATTGGGCCGTGGAGCTTTGAAGCTCTGTGCATGGGTGTGATTTCAAGATGATTGGACCCGAGAACTCATCGGGTGCTGCTGAGGATATTACTTTGCTGTTGACAACTAGGAAGGGAACTCACACACCTGCTCACTTGCCATGATTACAGCATTAAGTCACACTTTCACAAGACTGCATGCAGTGCAAGGGTGCCCCATCAGACACCTCTGACTACTGTACCAGGACAAGGATAGCGTCACATTAACATGGCTGAGCTCAGATATGGAAGTTCTTCAAATTTAAATTTCGTGATTCAGGGTGAGTCACCTTGGGTGTGCCGCAGATGATGTCGGCGTGCAGCTTGGGGTCGATCATCTCAGTCACCCCGCCGACGTCATAGATTAGTAAGGGGATGCGCATGACTGATGCCTCCGCCAGCACATAGGGCATGTTGTCGATCATGGATGCCAGCACCAGTAGAATGCCGTCCGCACTGATCGTGGCAAGAGCTTTGTCCCTGCAGAATTCAAGCAGTGGTGGTTTCAGTGAAGGGTGAACTTGCATCTAGCATGCAACAGTGTACTTTTCTTTAGAGGAGCAAGAGATTCATGGGGTGCAGCAAGGGGCCTGCACTATGACATGACAAATCAAGCAGGGGCTGCAAGGCAGAAGATGCATCAACTGCAAGGGAAGGACATCCGGCCACCTTGCACAGAAAACAGCATTCATCTATAAGGGCAGGATGACAAGTGGTGGCCATTTTATTTGTGTACAGTACAATCTCAATCACAGCTCACGCCATCCTTGCAAAACTCTTCCTTGCCCAACTTGTCCAAAACTCCCGATCACTTGCATGCAAAGCACAAGAGGATCCAGGGCTCTGACCGCATGCAATGAGCCAAATTATGAATAAATAGATATCGCTTTTTGAAGGGTATTTACCTGGGGGTGTTGGCCATAATGAAGTTTTTCCAGGTCCAGTGTTTGGTGTGCGCCTTGAGCCACGTGCTGCTCAGCACCTGGTCGATCTTGGACTCAGCCCCCACAAAGTATGACTCAAACTCCGGCTTCTCCAGAATCTCCTTCGGCAGCCGCTGCGCAAAACCGACACAAAGTGTCTCAGCTCGCAATTCAAGATAAGCAGAAATCTAATGCGCTCGTGCAACATCAGAATCGCCTCCAGCAGCCGCTGCTTGCGTTGCAGTCGGGCGTCTCAGCATGCTGTTCAAGAGATCGCATGCTCCTTTCCTATTGTACAGGGCATGAAAGGTTTTCCCTGAGGCAAGCATGAGGCCTGAAGCTGCCTAGCGTTAGGGTCATCGGCGCGTGCACACTGGTTTGTCTCCAGCATGCACCCGACTGTGCAGGAGTGCCGATAGAAAGTTGAAAAGAGAACAAGTCAAGCCAAGCCAACGGGCGCAGATTCTCTGATTCTGCAGGCGCCCCATGTGCATGTACTGCCGGCCACATGGGCATCCCAGCATTCAAAGTCACACCAGCACCAGTACCTACCCCACTCCCTAACGCAGAATAGCCTAGGGGTGTTTGAGTCACCCTACACGCCCAAGCAGCACATGCGGGCATGCTGGTTAGTCACCTGCACGGCATCGACGAATAGCTTGATGCCCTTGCGCTCTTCGAGGCGACCGAAGAAGGCGACTCGCCAGACCGGCTTGTCCACTCTCTCTTTGGGCGCCTGGTCCAGATCCGCTATCATGTTGGGCACCGGCAGCCTGCGCAGCGCAGCCGCAGCACAATATGTAATGGACACATGATTGACATGTAATGGACATATAATTGACATCATGTGATGAGATGTCACCCATCTCATGTCATGTAAGATGTAATGTATCTTAGCTGCACAATCTTGCACTCTGCTTTACAGATAACATCTGTCTTAGCAGCAGCGCAGGTTGCTGGCTATAGACACCAGCAGCCCGCACAGGAGAAATGTCAAGAGAGGGAATGGGTGGGTTCAGAAGCCTGTAATACGACAAGTCCCAGCATCTCAACTTGTGGATTCTCTGTCTTGAGGAGTATTGGGTGGTATGTATCTTTGTAACATGCCGGCAACGTGACATTACATGGGCTTCACAATGCGGCGATGAGCAGGGTTCTGTATGAAACAAGACCTACTTGCTGGCGCTCTGCTGCATCCCGGCCTGTTGAGAATCCAAGCAAATCACCTTGCAGATATATCCATGTTACTGAGTCGGCAGCATGACTCACCGGTAGTCAGGCAGGCGCCAGCCACGCTGGCGCAGCCAGGATGCGATGTAGCGTGTGGGCGACAGCGCTATGTCAGCATACTCCAAAGTGGCGCGCTCGCCGTTGTCTATGCGCAGGCTCATTATGTCCGTCGGCCGCGGCAGCTGACCCTGTTGGCATTGCATAACGACCTCAAGGTGAGCACACCAGCTCAGGTGCATTCCAGGTGATCACAAAGGCAGTTCCAGGTGGAGATATGGCAAGGACTGCCAAGGGTTATAGTGACGATCGAGGTGCCACAGCTGTTTCCTACGAATTCAAACTGTCCAAGGATGATAACTCAATCTGCATTTATGGGTATTGTCTGGCACACTCTTAATGTGTGCTCAGTGCTGGAGAGACAGGGGCAAAATTTGTCAGAAATACAGCTCGGATGCGGTGCAGGTATCCTAGGCCCAGCGTCACTGTCGATGCTGCAATTGTGGCAGAGCCTGAGAACGGCAAGCCTGCGCAACTGTGCACGGCAGGCGCTTGTGCACATGGGTCTGCCATGCATGGGCTGCAGGACCCTTGGCATAATTACAGGACACTGCTCACACCAGAGCCCTTACCCTTGACCCTCATCCCTAGCGTCTGCGATTGAATACTAGTAATGTAGCTAGTGGGGTTTTAAACATACCTGCGTGGACCAGTAGTGGCCTCCGTGGGAGTTGATGGCGATGCGAAGCCCTGGCCTGAACTGGCGGAAGTGGGAGTAGGTCACAATGTCCGTAAACACCCCGCCCCACTCGTGCACCTGCGCAAACGTAGAGATTCTCACTTCCATTGTCTCATCACACGGGCACCCCTTCATGTATGCCCATTCTCGGTCGTGCAGTTACTCCACAGCACAGCGCGGCAGTGGGTGATTGTCTGACGGAGCAGTGGAAGATCATGGAATGTGTCAGAACATGTGACAGCCCAGGCGAAAGACATGAGGACGCATGGGGCACTACGCTTCCTCCAGGAAGTGGTAGCCAGCCACATCAGATAACACCCTAGTTCCTGCAATCCTTATGCATGAGAAGTTACAGTTATTGGTTTTCATGGAACTCTACAGCCCGTGGAAAGTAACCGTGGTGCAAGTGTCAAGCACGCTCATTTCATGGGCACTGTTGAATCCTGCCCATTCCCCTACAGCCAATCTCTCTGGGGCATTTCTGGACCGATTGGTGACTGCCTGGAAGGGGTATCTGCTTAAAATAACCACAACAAGAAACACATCATAAGGGACCATAAAGAGCAAGCAACAGTGGTGGCGGTCCTTATCCTACCACCTTCATGCTGGGGGATCAGAGTTTTTATACCTTATAAAACCTCTACAACATGTACAAGATTGACCCCACTGTCTTTTAACTCGGGACCTGGAGTGGCTGCCCAACATTTATGTAAGGGCGTTGCAATGACATAGCACTTAGAAGTGCTATTCTAATTAGAATGAGTCAGACAACACACCTGCAGCACATCGCAGAGGTGCTGGTTCTCTTTGAGCCACTCCAGCGTGGCATGGCTAAGCCCCTCGTAGGGCTGCGTGGTGACCACGAATGGCTGGAAGTGGCGGTCGTCGAAGCATGCGTAGTTGGCGCGCGGGTTCAGCCGGGACTGCTGCTTGCGGCCCTTTATGCACTTGTCCATCATTCGGCTCACGCCCAGCAGCGTCACCTGTGGGCACAGGGGAAAAGTTGAGCTAGATTCTGGACCCCTGGTGAAGCCTGGGTTGTGATAATAGACAAAAGCATGCCGAAAGCATGGTCCAACTTGCCATTTGAACATCAGCAACCTGATGCCCCCTTTTCTGTGCCCTAGCATCTACCAATCATTCATGCGCCTTGCACTCTTGTCCCTACTCTATGGGACAGCCCCTCTTGAAATCGCACATTTGGAGTTGCAGATCACGCAAGGAGCAAAAGAGGCTGGACAAAGACCGCCTTGCCTTTTCATTCTTGCTGTGCGTGGGGACATGTATGCGGGCAGAGTTACCCTTAGTAGCAAAAAGGCAAAGACACTCAAAGCTGAGACGATGCTGAAGGACCACAAATCCCTCCAAGATAGGCGGCATGAGACTGCAGAGGCAGTCCCAGTCACGTGGGCAGGGAGTCCTCACAGATGACTCCACCATCCAACCAATTGAAAATCAGTGTTTTTGTATATTCAAATAAATATACAAATACAAGAGCGCGCACATCGAGGGAGGGGTCCTCGCTGAGCGCGGAGGTGAGGAGTCCGTAGGCGGTGGCGGTCCCCCCGGCGGTGGGCAGGCCCCAAAAATCAGCGCTCATCGTGCACACTCGCAGGCTGCGCGGCAGCGGCAGCAGCTTTCCGCCCGGGCCCTTTATCGGCACGCGCGGGCTCCTGTGCGGGCCGCCCACCGTCGACAGCCTGCGTTGCACAAACAGTATGTCAGCCTTAACTCCTTCTTCAGCCCAGGTTGAAATCGGCATGTGCATGGTACACCTCGAAGGGCTCTGGTGGCCATGTGCCAAGCCAGAGTGTGCAAGCTGCCTGCGGCCCCCTAGATGGCGCACTTTCTGCTTGCATGTGCTTGCATGTGCGTTTGATTGCACGGATGTCAGTCGCAGCTGCAAAATATTACTGATGGCCAGGAAAATTTGCAGCTACTGCTGCATCTAATGCATGAGCTTCCGAAGTATGATCGTTACTTGCTCATGAGCTTGCCCACAAACAACAACATGCCATGGGATATAAGTGTGATTTATAAAGTGGTATGTTGTTTAATAAAAGTTTTTTCTTTGTTTTTTTGTTTTTTATGTTTTAGAACTCACCCTGGGATGCCGGACTGCTCAACAGTGACAGAGCTGCTCTCCATGCTCTTGTTCTGCCACACCCCAAAATCGTCCCCCACCAAGAAGTCGAATTTTGAGGGGTCCGGTCCCCCCTCTCCGCCAAACGCCATTCCTGCCACCGGACCCCCCGGCAGCTTCTGGGCAGCCAGCAGGCCTGGACCCAGCTCATAGGCAGGCGCCGCCCTCTGCAGAAGCCATGCATTGAATTCAAGTTTACAAATTTGGATACGACCCCCAAAGTCCACGGGGCGCGCTCTAAACACTGTATGCCCCTGTCAGTTTCCTGACAGGGGACTCTAAACTAGGTTATTTTGGAGTCCCCTAGATTCAGCCCAGTGACAATTCTCACAATTTCAGTAGACAAGTGAAAGTTTTCATGATTGCTGGCAACTGCTGGCTTGGAAAGTTCGTGGAGGCTCCAGGCTATGGCATAATAATGACAGCACAAGAAGGCACAACGATGGCTTGAAGTATTTGGGAAGGCCCAAATGTAAGCCCGGAATCTTCAGAGACATCAGCAAGGTAGATCAGGCGCGCACACATAAGGCACTCCTTGCTGATTACTACCCAGACAATGGACAATGCAGCAAGTTGCTTCATGAACACTGACATTGCAGCAGGTGTTTGTAACTGCAATTAGTCACCTGTGAGGAGAGCGGGGAAGCCAGCAGGAAGCCGGCGACGAGCCCGAGCGCCAAAATAGACGTGCAGAGCGCCACGTAGGTCAGGCTGTTGACCGCAGCCGCCAGCAGCCGTTTCATCGGACGCACGTGCCGCCTCCAAAACGGCTGCGCATCCTCTTTGCCGGCCCTGCCCAAGAAAGTCACATGCACTGGTCATGCATGTGTCTATTACCATCTGCAGAAGTGCCCACACCATGCCCACAATGAAGTTTTGGCAGCTGCAACACGGCCAGTGAAGGTGGTGCCTGGTCTGTCATGATGACCGCTGTCTTCTCATAGCTGCAGTACTTTGCACTGGTCTAGTATCGCAGCCGGCATTGTTCAATTTTCCTGACAAGGTCTTGCCAGTCTGTAGATTGCTGCTTGCTGCAAATGTCACTGGTCCATTCATCTTCGCATGGACAACTAAAGGTGCTGGATACATGGCATGACTCACCCAGAGCCGCCGCCCTTTTGCTGCCGTCTGAGCGGTCTCCCTTCGGCCTCAGAGCCGGTGCTGCTGCCCTCCTCGCCGCTGCTGCTGTCCCGATCTCCCCCGCTACCCTCATCTGCAAACCCACCGCACAAAGGTCAATCTGCAGATCTTTCCCTGGCATTTTTCACAGGAGTTGTCGCCATCCGAGCGTGGTGGGGGAAGACCAAAGACCCGGCAGTGCACTTGGAGTAATCATCGCCATGTCACAGGAGTGTTCCATGCGCAAAAAACTGATGGCTGAGACACTGCATGCAGCTGGACAAGGCAAAGGGGCATAAAAGAAGAGGAAGGAGTACTTGTGAGTTTTGCCTAGAGCACATACATCGAATATGGATCTGTGAACCTACACTACTGCCACGGGATTTACTCAGGCAAACATGCCAACCATGGCGCAATGAGAAGGAGTGGCTCGCACCCGACTCTGAGTCCCACAGGGGTTCGAGCAGCTCCTGATCGCGCGCGACCCCCGGCAGGGGTCTGTGCAGCGCAGCGCGGATGACGTCATCGCTGATGTGCATGTGCAGCGACCCGCTGGCGCCTGGCTCTAGCAGGAACCCCGTCGCAGACACGCCTGCCCCTGATAGCAGCCTCTCCAGTATGTCCTCTTGCCGCTCGTCCTTTGCTGCGGCCTCCATCGCTGATCTCCAATTCTAGACACTGCCAAGTCCTCTGTTAAGACAGCATGCGCTGGCCACTGATGCGTTCAAGGCCAGTCCTTGGCTGTATATTTTTAGCTTTGTGCTACTCCGGCTGTTGGACGGATTTCAGGCTTCTTCTGCTATCCACAGGTTGGGTGATGTGTTGTGTTTTAGTGGCTGTAGCAGGTCTGGCTAGACGCCTCTGCTAGGAGGGGATCTTTGAGGCCCCCTCCCCACCTTTGAGAGGTCTAGGGAAACCAGAGTGTATGCTGACGGCGAACCCAAGCTTTCAAGGCTGTAATTTGGTAACTAGCTCTGATCTGTAGGCTGTTGATATCGCGTTCACTGCCTAGCACTTCATGCTCCGGATTCGTATGCCTTCCTTCGCATAGCAATTTCCGGATTTCGTCTTTCTCGCCGATACATCTGCAAGGCCGTCTTGATCCTGCCAAAGCAGAGAGTCCATCAAAGTGGTGTGCTTTCAGTTCATTGGCTACGGTTGGAAGAAAATCAACACCTGAATGTGCGTTGTACAACTGCAAGCGTTTTAGAAGGAAAATATCGGACAGAATCGCGAATGTTGCTTGGCATCGTGCTAGATTTACCTGCAGTCTCCGCACAGCGTCACGGATGTCACCGTCCTATGAGACCCAACGTGCCTACCGATCCCTGTTCGACTCTCTTGACAAAACAGATTTTGTCGAGAGACGTCCACACAATACGAATCTGCGCCGAGCTTCTCAGACTGAAGATCGTCGGTGAACGAGAACCTCGGGAAGTATTCCGGAAGTGACATTTCATAACTTCGCTGATCTCCTGTTATGGCCTGCCCTCACGTGCCCTGCAGAAGATATGGTCCTGCACCTTGCTTTTTTGCTGCTTTCTTCTGGTGAAAATATTGCTATGAATTTGATCAGAATGGAAATAGCGCAGCTGCCCAGTGCGCATGCATGCAGCAAGCTGTGCGGCGAGCTCTAATTCCACCCTGATCTTGAGCCCTAGTAGGCCTATAGTATAGGCCCGGGCTCACTGAGGGGGCTCTTTTGGTTGCGTCCAATCTGATGATTGCCAGTGGTTACAACCGTGGCAGAATCCTGTTTACATGCTTGTTGCAAAGCCCTCTTGTAGATGTGTCTGTGTTTGAACCTCTACAAGCCTATGGCAATCCGCCACTCCTTACTGCTTTTGTCCTGACATCATGCCAGGACCATCATACTATGTATAGTATTCCCAGCATCCCGCCGTGAGTCACTCAGGCTGACTCCCAAAATCACCGTTCCATCACCGCGCAGCAGTTTCCCTCAGAACCAGAGGCGGCACGGGTAATGCCAACAGCGCGGGTGAGTCATATTGCCAAGGACGTGACTCATATCCGGCTTGGGTACATGAACACGCGGACCTTGGCGCCCTGCGCACAACAGATTCAAAATATTAGCACTCCAGAGTTCAGAAAACCCCAATAATCTACACCCCGACGTAATACACACTCAAAGCCCAAGGAGTCCTTGCCGCACAGCAGTCCCACGTCCCTGCCTGCACACCTTCAGACTCCAGCAGACAGGAAGGACTCTGTCCAACCCATGAAGCTGCAGAGCGCTGCAGGGCCGGGATAAGGCCCAAAGCTGCAGGGACCAGTAGGTCACAGTCTAAAAGGCATATCTGATACACCATGTGCAATGCACAAGAGGCAACGCGCTGTCTATCAGGCAGCGCATGCTGGACGACAGGGGCATCTGATCGCTGCAGCAGTGCAGGTGGCAAGCAAAAATTCCAAACGTGACCCCACACTGCAGTCAATTCCCAAAATCCCCGCTGCTTCTGCAAGTGCTCCTACAAGGGAGCTCTAGACACCCTGGACCTCGTGCTGCCCCAAACCCTTGCACAGGAGTGGCTGGAGTGAACAATCACTCGTTTGCATTCACATGATTATGCAATAGATGAGCTTCATGTGATTCCAAGCGCTGGTGAAAGCTGTGGCAGCATCCTGGGAATTCATTCTGCAGGCACGCTGCACAAAGCTTTCGCAGGTGCATCGTCGGACGTCACAATGTGAGATAATTTGAGCGCAGAGTAGACAAGCTCACCAGGGAGCTGGGAGGGAGGTTCTTGCGGAACTTGGCGCGCACAACTCCCACGCTGCCGTGTGACCTCGTGACCTGCAGGCGCAGTAAAGATGACAGATGAGGACAGCGCTCACAGCACTATGACAAGTCAGACGCTCGGTACGACAGGTCAGACGCTCAGTATGACAGCTGAGCCATTAGAGGACTAGAGGGAATGCATCAGCTCTGCAGAGAAGATTGTCTCAAGACTGACAAGGCCCTGGAAAATGGCCAGAGGCAAGGGATGAGGGCTGAGACCAATGCTATCAGTATGCATATGACTTGACAGACATTACAACCATCTACATAGGCAGCAGCCTGGGCTTCAGCAAATGGAAGCAAGAGTGCTGTCAAGCTGCTGCTTGCTGCAGATCACTTCGGTGCTGTTGCTTCTTTGTCAAAGACCTTGCGAGCTCTTATAAAGAGGCTGCAGGGAAGCCACTTCCAAGCCCCCGGCTGGCTTTGGGTGCTCTGAGCAGGGTGACTGCAGATAATATGCGCACCTTGCCCCATGAGACACGGTACTTTGATCCCTTCTTCAGGGTCTTTGCCTTGTACACGTAGGCAATCTTCTTGCCCAGGTAGAACTCTGTCTCATCCTTGCTGGACACGCCGTTGATCTGTATCAAGGATGTGTGGTTGTACTGCGTCCGCTTTCCCCTGTGCATAAGCCGTCACGATAAGCTTGCATCTCTACGATCCTGAAAGAGGCCACTCCTCAACCTGCAGTTTCAGGCGCAGACCCCCAAACATCCTGGGAGCTCCCCAGCCTGACAAGCCTATATTTGCCCTTTTCGCGAGCTAGCTACAGTAAGCTGCCGTATGACTTATTCCAACTCGCTGGCTTTTCAAGCTGAGCATGGCAACTTCTCCAGACAATCGATCCAGAGCTTCATACTCTGAAGGAGGAAGGAGCGCACCTCTTGTATCCAAGGATGCTGCCGGGAACGTACAGCCTGCGACATCGCCCGTCAGGAGATCAGTACCGCTTATCAATGCAGCCCAGCAAGATATCAACGTACCAAATAGAGGTAATCAGCAAAACCAGAGACACATCCCCAAAACAATATATGCAGCAAGTGAGAGGCAGAGACCAACTCACCGCACCGACTCCCCTCCCATGATGTTATGATCTTTGTTTGTAGATCTCTTGCTTTCTTGAGAGGTGATGTCTTCTGGCTGCCGCCGGCTATTGCAGCCTGTCTCGATACTCACGACCCCGGGTGTGACCTGGAACCCTGTTGCGCACCCTTTGGTAGGGCTTCACTCGAATTCAAGATCAGCAGCCGCATCTTGAATCAGAGTTGTAGAGATTGTTTTCGGTATTATCACAGTTGCTTTGAGAGGCGAAAGACAGTTGCGAAAGCTATGTCAGTTGCAAATATTTCATCGTTGTTATCCTTTGCCACCAAGTTGATGGCGTCGCCATCGCGGTGTCGACACGTCTGACGGTCAGACGTCTCGAACAACATCAGTGCTTATCCCGAGCTTATGAGAGCGCACCGCATTGATAAAAGTCGACCTATATCTGAGCATTTTTCGTGGTCGTCAATTTTGCAAGGCTTTTCAGGTATTTGTGCATCCCCATACTAGCCAGCTGGATGCAGCAATAACAGTGCACAGAAATGTTAAAAGACGTGCCATAGCATCCGTGGCGGTCTTACAAGACCTTGAGCGCAATCAGAAGTCCAATAGTACTGATTCCGTCCTGCACCAGATCTGAGAGACGTCTGTCGACAGCAGAAATCTGAATCTGGCACCGGGGCCCTAATCATTTACAAAGACACGCCCAAGGCATACCAAGCGAGCCGCTGCTATGTATACAATACAAGCTTGATCAGGACTGCCAGAACTGCTGGGTCAGTAAATGGAGGGCAGCACCCAGGTACCCATCAAAGCTGTTCACTCCAGATTGACAACGTTGGGCAAAAGACTGAAAGACACTGCGCAGGCAGGCCTGAACACGGGAAAAATTCAAGGGTAGCTTACTTGAAGCCCCCCTTTGTACCGTAATTATGATGTCAACACACAAGCTCCAGCTGTACAAAGTGAAAACATCGTAGCCTAACCCGTAAAACCTGAAAGACTGAGTTGCCCCATGACCGATCGGAGCCCGCGAGCCAGGCCTCTCCTTGCATCTCTGCTATTTTCATGAATATGATTTCCTGGTTTCCTTTCACATTCAGCAGTTTCAGCCAGCACCTAAGGATCCAGTGGATCAGAAGGGCCTATCATAGGATTCCCCCTAACCCTTTCCAGCAAAGGGGCTTAACCCTTCCTCCATCGCATCCTCGGCCGCCGCGCCTCCGATGCGGCAGGCGCTGTCGGCGACCACGGCGGTCTCAGCGTTCCCTTCTGCCTTGCTGACGTCATCTGCTGCCGCGCTGCTGACAGTGCTGCTTCCCCAGACCAGGTAGCCGCTCCTGGGAATGACTGTGATTAATCTCGCTTGGCACCTGCAAACAGCCATTCAATGACGTGAGTCCAGTGACCCCATGTCCCAATTCCTTCCTTCCAGACTTTTAGAGATGCAACTGTGCTGCGCCGCCAATGCATTTGTTGACATCGATTTTGTTCTGTGGTTCCATGAGGCAGAAGGCCGAATCACGCGCTGCCACAACCGCCGTGCTTTCCTTGGCAAGGCATGACAAGTGCACATCTCCTGAAGTTGTTCAGTATGCCGGGATCGAACGCTAGCAAAGGAAAAGAAAGGCTCACCGCTGCGCCGCGCTGAAGCCGGCGTCCACAAGAGAAAAGGCCGACTCGCGAGCGGCCACGGCCGTCAGCAGAATGGCTGCAGCCCACGTGGCGCCGCGCACCGCGCGAATGCCGAGCGCGGCCGGAGCCGTCGCCGCTCGCAGCTGCCGCGGCAGCAGGCCTGACCACCTACGATAAATATCAGGATTTTGAGGGCTGTTGACATTGTTTTAAGAAGCAAGTGTGGAAGGTAAAAGAAGTGAAATATCAAGGTCTGGTGAAACGCCCAGTCCTTGTTGATGCCCGGTGTGTCAGGCAGTGAAACCAATTGTCTGGTGAAACAAATTGTCAATCACTAAGGAAACTACCTGTTGAGTATTTCGAAAAACACCCTGTCAGTACTGCAGTATGTCATCTCTGCATATCTTTTCCTGGCTTTGTGGTGAATCTGCTAGGGCTATACGAGCACTCAACAGCGGGGATCCTCCCTGCTGAGCAAGCATAGCTCCACCCCCAAGATGATGCGCGTCAGCTGCTGCCGGGTTGGAATAGAGGGAGAGGGACACTGTACTAGAAGATGTAAGGAAGCTGTGCGCACCGCTCGTGCAGCTGCCAGGCGGCTTCCACCGCGGCCAGGAACGCCACGGAGCCCAGCGCCGGCCGCGCCGCTGCTCTGAGCCTCAGACCCAGGGCGTTGCCTTCCGCTGCAGCCTCACGCGGCATGCCAGACCCTGCACGCACCATCGCATTCTGTTGAAGTCTGTTATGCTGGCACATCCAGACCATGTTCCTTGCTGGAACATCGAATGTTGAATGCAGGAAAGCGACCGAAGCTGTAAACTTGGCGCTGGCCCACAATGATTATGCAGCGCTGAAAGAAGCGCTGAAGAAATGACTCAGCTTCAAGCACAATCCACAATGATGCACAAGCAAGAAAGAAGCGCGCAGAGTACTTGACAGAGCAACTTGCGATCCCCATGAGGTAGGAAAGAAACCAAGAAGAACTGACAGCAGGTCTTGTTGGTCGCCTTGATAGATTCTGCAAGTAATTTCATCAACTGAGAGATTCATTTTGAGAATCAAGTTGCAGCAAAAGCAGTTTTGCAATTTTTTTTTACACACCCTGCAGCGCGGCGCGATCGAGCAGGATGCGCCGGGACAGGAAGACGGCCGCCACGTCAGCCTGCGACAGGGAACGCCGCGCGTAGCCGGCCGCAGTTTGCAGCAGCCAGATCAGGCTGCTTGACAGGCCGCCCCCTCCCGCGGCGTTGCCTCCGCCGCCGCCCCCGAAAATATAACCGCCGGGTGTTTCTTTGCGCTCTGAGATGCGCGCAAGTGCGTCGTTCATCATGTCCAGTATCGCATGGAACTCCTGCATGACAATGTGAGTAGTCAGTAGACCATCTTTCAAGACTCAGTAAGTTAAGCAGTCAGCCATTGACGGCAGCGGGTTGCATGGCATCACGGCCGCCACTTGCACAGGTGAGTTTCACACTCAACTGTATTACTATTTCTTGCAGATGGAAGTGCTTCGTGTAAGTCATAGACATGGGCTGACTTGTACGAACGGATAAAACCCACTCTCAAGACAGCAGTACTGAGATGCGCGCCTGTGAGATGAGGGCTGTGCTGGCACGCTCGATTCTGTTGTCCATGTCTGGCAGCCGATGAGTTTCCAGGGTTGTGAACCGGTCCGCCAGGCCCTGCAAAGGGCAGTTCCATTGTCAGCAAGCACATGAGACACAGTAGAAAAAAGGAGGGTCCCACAAGTGCACGTTAGAAGCATGGGGCAGAAGGGTAAATGTGCTCCTGGCGGCTACACAGTAGTGACTTCCTTCATTTAAAGCAAGATCTGATGCGCAAAAAGGAGAATGGCGGGGAAACGGCATGCCATGAATTCCAATGCAAACAAGGCTGTGGGCCAGCCAGCATAGCAGGGAAAAGCATCTGGGCAGGACATCGGCATTCCAGTAAAAGCAAAGGCCAGAAAGCACCTGTACTTTGGTGGCCACTTCTGCGAGGCTGCTCTCTGCATGGCGCGCATGCAGTCGCTCCTCATCCACCTGCACCAGAATGACAAATTTTATTGATCACCCTCGAGATCCCATGCACCTTGATATCTTCATGATTGGTTGATCAATAGGAGAGGGCGGTATAAATACTGAGCACCGTGCCCACGATTCGTCGGGTCTTGCTTGAATCTGGCGAGTTCATCAAGGGGGAGGATTATGGCAGCCTTGAACTGCAGCTTGTTTGCAGGACGCACCTTGCCTCTTGGCAGGGAAATCGTTAGAAAAAAAAACTAAAAGCAGTAATAGTAATAACACTGCCCCCCACTCCCCCAACTAAAATGCAAATTAAACCACGGGGCGCGCTACATTCACATTATATACTTCTGTGAGCGTCCAGATAATAATGATAGTAGTACGAGCATGGGCGTGCAAATCGGGGAGAGATCGTGCGCACCTGCGATTGCAGCCGATGCAGGTCTCTCACCATACCGCCCAGCTGCGACTGCCCAGGCAGCGCCAATTTGAACGCGTCCATCAGCGCCGCGCGTTGGCCCATCATGTATGACTCAGCATCCTGCGTATCCCAGCAGTGCAGATGCTCAGGCTTCTATGCGGGATGATCCATGCACAAATTGTCTGCTTCACAGAATAATTGGGGAGGTGAACCACATGAAGGGGCTTCAAAACACTTTGCACACTGCGTCTGGGGTTGAAAGTGAAATGCCAAATTGCGAGGGGCCGGGCAAGTTGCCTGCAAGAGTGCCAGCATTGCAGAATGCCAGCAAGGCTCACAGGATCAGTTGCCCATCAGGCATTGCCCCTAAGTCCCCTAACTTTGTGCATGTTGGATCCTTCGCACTTGCAACTGCAGAGATCTGAAATTCCTGAAAATGTTTTCACACCCTAATCTCAAGATGGCATGCATGAATGCATGCTTGCATGCATGTCAGTCAGCAGATTTGAAGAAGGACAGCTCACCGCAGCTTGATGCGCTGAGGCACCAGCGTTATCAAAGGCTGGCTGCCAGATGTCCTGCACCTCCTGTTCAGGAGTGGCCTGCTGGAAGCTGGCCGATGCAGGAGTGGCTGTCACTCCAGGGGTCATGAAGCCAAAGGAGTCTGCATCTGCGAGCCCAAAGATGACCTTGCAGCTCAATAAACTCTGCGAAGTCTGAATCGTAGCCGATGAGGACCAGACTTATCTAGCATATGCAGGACACATCGGTAACGGTCACACACAAAGCACAGTGCAAACTCCTTTACTTTGACACTCGAATTCAGCAAGGGAGGACTCAGTGACTTGTGAAACGGTATACAATTTCCTCAAGGACATGGATGTGAACGATACCTTCAGAATTGGGTGTCCTGGTGAAGGACTTGATGACAGCACGCTCTCTGGGAGCTTTGCTGTTTACAGATTGCGCAGCTGCGCGGAAGGTTGGGGAAGCCAAGTTGACAACATCAGAGGATTGCTCACTGAAACCCCCTACCTGTGCAGTGGGAGTCATGCTACAGTGAACGTCAAGACAGCATCCTTTGTGCACGCTGACCAAGACCTTCCAAGACGCAGACAACTGTTTTTTCTCACTATATAAGACGTAATGAGCAGTGCTGAGCACAAGGTGGGTTTAGCTGTAGCACTGCATGAATTTCAGAAAGCAAGCCAAGACGCTGATGTCAGATTCCAGCTGGCTGACAAGTCACCAAGGGGCGTCACACTACCTCTAATGAGAAGCAGGACCTGCCTCCTAATGACATGATGCACACCACTAATATTTTCTGATTCCTTTTGTGTTGGCATAATATCTTCTGCTGCAAGGTCTATCTTTCCAGTTTGTCGTTGGTACACAATTCTCTGGGCATTGTCACTTTGACCATCGTTGGTTGAGACGTGTGTATCGAGGAAATAAAAAAGACGATTGTTTTTGGGAACTTCAATGTTGATCAGACTCAGATCAAGGTGCGCTGCTCCTCTCGAAGACTTGGTGATGGTCCATCGTGATCTAGATTCAGACCAATACGGTGCACTTGTATAAACGATTTCATGTCAGCGCTCATGCTGAAATTTGAAGTTCACTGTCGCTACCAGGGACGGCCTCGAGCGGATACAGCTGCCTGAGCACGCCACCGTTGCGGAACTCAAGAAGCAGATCAATTCCAACCTTAGTATCCCTGTCGAAGACATAACGCTGTCTCGAAACAAGGACTTGGTGAGGCTTTGCTATGCCCAATTTTTCTTAGCCATGCAGACAAGAAAAATTATGGAACATTTTAGGAGCGGGTCTGCAGGAGATGCATTGTCACTCTCCCCTAGGCAGCACTTTGCAACTTGAAAAGGCATGCAGGCGCAAGATGGACCTGCTTCTTTGGTTGAATCCCATATAGTAGCCGTATGTTGCCTGCGCAGCTGACTGCTCTGGACAAATCCGGCTTTGAGGACCTGAGTCGGCCAGGGACGCCACTGGTGAAGCTGGGCATCCAGCATGGTGACGTGGTGCGCACTCTCTGTCCCCCATCTGACCCAAAAGTGCGCCATATACTTCTAAATTTGGCCATGCCAGAGGCCAAGAGACATAGTCTCTTCAGCCCACAAACGCAAGGTCTTCTCTTGGTCCTGGAATTGGACTCACAGTGTACAAGTTTGACATGCAGGTGTTCATGCACTATCCATTTGAGCGGGAGGTGGCATCAACTGTGCCTAGAACAGCCTATGAGAACCGCGCTTTTGGTAGGGTTTCCCATTTTCCCTGACTGTTCTCAAGCTCCCATGCTTCCAAGGAATGCATAATGATGCTCTGCTGGAAATTTAAAGACCGCACCAATGGACATCTTAGGAAAGATGCATGCGGCACGCAATCCCGTCCATAGCAAAGAATCACCTGAGACAAAAAGAGCATGGTCACCCAGCAGTGGCCAAGAGGAGACCAGCAACTGGGGCCTTGCTGACACCCCATCTTTGGACTTGAAGCATGACCCGCGTGCATGTGCTGTCTATAGTAGACGTCAAATTCGAATTCGAATGCAGGCACGCACATGACTGTGGACGAGCTTGTGGCGAAGCAGACGCGCATCGAGCGGCAGGAAGCGCCGCACGCCGCATCGGCCTCCTTCGAACGCCACGCGGCCGACGCGTTCCAGAGCTATGTGCAGGGCGCAATCGCGTTCAGCATCAAGCGCGGGGGCCTGCTGTATGGCAGCGTGGACGAGGAGGGGAAGGTCACAGTGGAGGCCATCTACGAACCGCCCCAGGTAGCCTTCTGGTGCTTCGGCCAGATTTTGATTTTAGACATCGATAAACCCCAAAGGTGCCGCTGACCTCCCATAGTCGTGGATCAGGCTTGGGCCCATTTGGTGAGATAGAGAAATCCCCTTCGGGGATCACCACACGCATGTGGCGACCTCTTTCTTTGGGTACAGGGCATGTAGTTTGAAGGTAAAACACGTTGCTCATTATTTTGTAGCGGCCAGGTGGAGCCACATTGGGGTTGGGGTTGGCGACAGCCAGATTAAACTGGAGGCCAACCCTGAGCCGCCAAGGTGCTGACACCGTTATTCTTTGCCGAACACACAATGGTCGCATGGTGATGTGCTTGAACCGCCTTTTTTTTTTGGCCATGCCCGGCTATGAGCAGCATACATGACACGTCCTGTTCTTGTCTGCGTTCTGCTTGAGTAAGCAGGGGAGATAATTTGGAGCCCGGTTATCACTGTGAGCGCCCCAGGCATTGCCTGAGCAGCTGATAGTGTCTCTTGCCACTCCTGTGGGACATCTTGCAGGGGGAACAGCGTACAAGGTCTGTTAGAAATCGTGTGCTTTCAGTGCTCGCCTTGAACTAACTTGAAATAACTTGTGCACCTGACTTTTTATGCTTCGTGTTTGCAGTCGGGTAGCGCTGAGAGCCTTCAGCTGGAGAGGAGTACTGAGGAGGAGGAACGAGCAGACTTTGTTGCCAAGCAGCTTGGGTAAGCGGTGCTCTTTCCCTTATGTTCATGGCCCACGCAGGAATTTTACAAGTGTGCTCTGCTGATGAACATGACCTGCCAGAAGTGGAAGTGCGCACAGCCTGCAAGGGAGGCAGACAACCTCATATCATGAGGGCGCAAAAGCTCTGGTGTGAAAGGGGAGCATTTTTCCGGCTTGTGCCTGTATGTTTGGTGGGAGTGCTCCTCTTTGCAGGCTTTGTGGCGTATCTTACATGCCCAATCACCAACAATCAACAAGTGTGGCTTCAACCTCTTTGTCTAGCCAGGTCAATGCTGCACACATTTGCGCGTTCTACACAAGGCTTACGCAGAAATGGTGATGACTCCTTCCCAAGGAACAATACCAGCTTATAACGGGAAAGAGAGGCACACAGCTTTTAGAGGATGCCTGGTGCAAAGCTGCTGAAGAACACCAGATGCCAGCATGGGATATACAGCAATAGCATATGATGACGGGCCACAATTATTTCTGCCTGCTCATTGATGGGCCACCTTGAGATTGTCACATTGATGCCCTAGGGCCCTCCGGGCTCTGGATTCGCCATTTAAAACATTGTTGTTACTCTTATTATGCAATGTGGATTTTAACGGCTGAGTCGTGTGCACATGCGCGCAGGCTGCAGAAGGTGGGCTGGATATTTGCGCAGAGCACGAAGGAGCGCGAGTTCATCATGTCGGCGGAGGAGGTGTGCCAGATGGCGGCTGTGCAGGCAGAGCTGGGGGAGCGCGCCGTGACAGCTGTCGTGTCGATGACTGTCGCCGAGGAGGGAACGCCCGAGATCCACTTTGAGGCCTTCCAGGTCAGCTGCCTGCCGCCACCTGTGGCCAAGGACCGCTCTATGAATTTTTTTTGGCCAATCGAGTGTCTTGTTTTATTTATATTTGTTATTGTTATTGTTATTGTTATTGTTATTGTTATTGTTATTGTTATTGTTAT